>Ga0163109_10000090_pt1 | contig 73289 bp, 72 predicted proteins | sample CRUFie1St13metaG_FD_108704 | JGI IMG/M metagenome (GOLD analysis project Ga0163109, IMG submission 108704) | Marine microbial communities from the Costa Rica Dome - CRUD Field 142mm St13 metaG | ecosystem: Environmental > Aquatic > Marine > Oceanic > Photic zone | place: Costa Rica: the Eastern...
CCTGCGAGAATGCGACGGCTGGGCATGGAAGGAAAGATGACCTTGGACATGGGAAGACCAAGGTACTCGTCGCTACCTTTGACCTCACCCCATGAGCCCTAAGAATTCCAAAATCAAGGTCGGTATTTCCTGCGGCGACCCCAACGGCATCGGATTGGAAGCCCTTGCCGACGCGCTGTCTGACGAGCGCAGCCTGTCGAGCATGGTCCCCGTGGTGTTTGCCCCTCGCGCACTCGCGAAGGCGGCCTTTGAAAATGTACCGTGGGGAGAAGTCGAGGATGCCGGCGCTGCGCGTTCAGGTCAAATCAACCTCGTGACGTTCGAGGCCGACGACTTCGAGCACAAGCCCGGTGAGGCCTCCAAAGAGGCGGGCGCCGTGGCCATGCAGAGCTTGGAAATGGCAGTCGGGCACCTCGCGAAAACCGCGGTCGACGTCCTTGTCACCGCGCCCATCAACAAAGACACCATCCGCCAAGCGGGCTTCTCATTCCCAGGACACACCGAGTACTTGGCCAGTGAAGCCGGCGTGGACGAGGTGCTGATGTTGCTGTGCTGCGACGGATTGCGAATCGGCATGGTCACAGGCCATGTCGCCCTGAAAGACGTGGCTGCGGGACTGAGCGGAGACCGCATTGGCACCAAGCTCCAACTCATGAATGACAGCCTCATTCGTGACTTTGGCCTGCCCTCCCCCCGCATTGCGGTGTTGGGATTGAATCCCCACGCCGGCGACAACGGCATGATGGGCGACGAAGAGAAGCGCATCATTGCCCCCGCCATTCAACAAGCGCAGGCCAACGGCATCCAAGCCCACGGACCCTTCGCCGCCGACGGTTTCTTCGGCTCGGGCGCGTTCAAGAACTTCGATGGGGTCTTGGCCATGTACCACGACCAAGGCTTGGCTCCGTTCAAGGCTTTGAGCTTTGGACGCGGTGTGAACTTCACTGCGGGGCTTCCTGTGGTTCGGACGAGCCCAGACCACGGCACCGGGTTTGACATCGCGGGACTAGGCACCGCGAACGGAGACTCCTTCCGGGAAGCCCTTCGTTTGGCCTGCGACGTCCGCCGCCACCGACTCGAGCATCGGGACTTTGCCTCCAACCCGTTGGAGATTGCCCCACCCAAGCCCGAGTACCGCTCGCGGCGCTGACCTGCAACGCGCCTTGCGCGAATTCGCAGCCTGAGGTTGGCAATTCCAACCTGATTCGCTACCTTTGCACTCCCCAAAAAATTGGAGGACATGGATTTGTTGGCAGATTACCGCATCCCATTTGTGGGTTTGAAGCCTGGAAAACATGAATTCCAATTGCGTGTGGACCCGGAGTTCTTTGCTTGTTTCCCCCATTCAGACGTGGATCAGGTCCACGGAGAAGTCCTTGTGGAGTTGGACAAACTCGACACCACAATGACCCTTCGCATGACCTTGACAGCAACCATGACGGCGCCTTGCGACCGTTGTTTGGACGACGTCAGCGTTTCCCTCGAAGGAAGCGACCGGGTGTCGATTCGCTTTGGCGATGAAACTTCCTACGACGACGAGCTGTGGATCTTGGGTTCGAATGAATACCAATTGGACTTGGCCGACGCCATTTTCCAACTGGTTCATTTGGCCAAACCCAACCGAACCATCCATGAAAACGAAGACGACTGCGATTTGGACATGACCGAATGGCAAGACCCTTCCTCGGATGATGGAGACAACGCAGATGACATCGACCCACGCTGGGCAGCATTGAAAGGACTCGACAACTAACGCACTATGGCACATCCCAAAAGACGGCAAAGCAAAACGCGTACGCGGAAGCGCCGCACCCACGACTCGCTGACACCAGCCAACGTGAGCACATGCCCTACAACCGGCCAGCCTCACATGTTCCACCGCGCCCACTGGCACGAAGGAAAGCTCTACTACAAGGGCAAAGTGGTGATGGAGCGCGAAGAAGCGTAACATCGAGACCCTTCGCATCGACCTGTCGGTCGATTGAAAAAGGACCCGGTGGGTCCTTTTTTCTTGCCTCAACTTTTCCACGGGTGACGTTGAAGACTCCCGCATTTCTGAGGCATCGCGCCTGAATGTGGCTTCTACCTTTGGCGCTTCACCTCTATGCAAATGGCAGCTGCAATCACATGTGTCGCCGGGTATTTGCCCGAAGACAAACTCACCAACGCGGACCTCGAAAAGATGGTCGACACCTCCGATGAATGGATCCGGACCCGGACTGGCATCGAAGAGCGTCGCATCCTGAAAGACCCCAACAAAGCCACGTCTGACATGGGTGCGGAGGCTGTGAAGTCCCTCTGTGCCAAGTCGGGCCTCGCCCCCACTGACATAGACCTCATCATCTGCGCCACGGTAACCCCCGACATGCTGTTCCCCTCCACGGCCAACCTCATTGGCCACAAGGTGGGGGCCACCAAAGCTTGGGGGTTTGACCTGAGTGCGGCTTGCAGCGGCTTTTTGTTTGCCCTGAAAACCGGCGCGCAATTCGTGGAAAACGGCTCGGCCAAAAACGTGGTCGTCGTGGGTGCCGACAAGATGAGCTCCATCATCGACTACACAGATCGGACCACCTGTGTGCTCTTTGGTGATGCCGCCGCCGCAGTGCTTCTGCAACAAGACGAAGGCGATTGTGGCATCATCGACAGCCAGTTGTACTCCGACGGTTCTGGAGGGGATTACCTCTGCATGCCCGCAGGGGGTTCTTTGCGTCCCGCCAGCCATGAGACGGTGGATGCCAAGCAACACTTCATTTACCAAGACGGACAACCCGTCTTCAAGTCGGCTGTGACCAACATGGCAGACGTGAGTTACGAGGTGATGGAGCGCAACAACTTGACCGCGGACGACGTGGCTTGGTTGGTGCCGCACCAAGCGAACCTCCGCATCATTGACGCCACACAGCGTCGCACCGGCCTTCCCCACGAGAAGGTCATGATCAACATTCACAAATACGGCAACACCACAGCCGCCACCATCCCGCTTTGTCTTCACGACTGGGAATCGCAATTGAAGCGCGGCGACAACCTCATTTTGGCCGCCTTCGGCGGTGGCTTCACATGGGGCTCGGTGTACGTCAAATGGGCCTACGACGGAAGCAAATGATGCCCGTTCATACCGCCTGAACTACCTTTCTCCCGCAAAAAACCCTCCGACATGAAACTGACGGAAATCCAAGACCTCATCAAGTTTGTCGCCCGTGCTGGCGTCACTGAAGTGGAAATCGAACAAAAAGAGTTCAAGCTGACCATCAAGTCAGAGATGCCCAAGGGCCGTGGCAAAAAAGAGGAACAGGTGGTCCAGACCATCCAAGTTCCCGCGGCCATGCCTCAGATGGTCCAAGCAGCCCCTGTGGCCGCGGCGCCTGTGGCTGCACCCGCACCCGCGGCACCTGCCGCCCCTGCGGCGCCTGCAGCACCCGCGCCAGCTGCTGAAGACACAAGCAACCTCATTGAGATCAAGTCTCCCATGATTGGCACGTTCTATCGCCGTCCTTCCCCGGACAAGGATGTGTTTGCCGAAGTGGGCGACGTCATCAAGTCAGGCGACACCGTCTGCGTCATTGAAGCCATGAAACTCTTCAATGAAATCGAATCTGAGGTGCAGGGCAAGATTGTCAAAGTCCTCGTGGACGACAACTCTCCTGTCGAGTACGACCAGCCTTTGTTCCTGGTCGACCCCTCTTGAACCGCGAACCCAACCTGATCCCATGTTCAAGAAAATCTTGATCGCCAACCGCGGCGAGATTGCGCTTCGCGTGATTCGTACCTGCCGCGAAATGGGCATTTCAACGGTGGCCGTGTACTCGACTGCAGACCGCGACAGCTTGCACGTTCGCTTTGCGGACGAAGCTGTGTGCATCGGTCCTGCACCAAGCGCCCAGAGCTACCTCAACATCCCCAACATCATTGCGGCCGCGGAAATCACCAACGCCGACGCCATCCATCCGGGATATGGCTTTTTGTCCGAGAACGCCAACTTCTCCCGCATTTGCGGAGAAAACGACATCAAATTCATTGGCGCCAGCCCTGAAATGATTGATGCCATGGGCGACAAGGCATCCGCCAAGGCCACCATGAAGGCTGCCGGCGTGCCGACCATCCCTGGAAGCGAAGGCATCCTCGCCGATTTTGAAGAAGCCAAGGCGTGCGCCCACGACATCGGCTACCCCATCATGTTGAAAGCCACGGCCGGCGGCGGTGGAAAGGGCATGCGTGTGTGCAAGGACGACGAAGAACTTGCGGAAGGCTGGGAATCCACCCGCCGTGAAGCTGGCGCGGCCTTCGGAAACGACGGCATGTACATGGAGAAGTTTGTGGTGGAACCCCGCCACATCGAAATCCAAATCGCGTCCGACTACCGCGGCAAGGCGTGTCACCTCAGCGAGCGTGACTGCTCCATCCAGCGTCGTCACCAAAAGCTCGTGGAAGAAACCCCTTCTCCCTACATGACGGACAAGCTCCGTGAAGCCATGGGGGAAGCGGCCATCAAGGCTGCGGAAGCGGTGAAGTACGAAGGGGTCGGCACCGTGGAATTCTTGGTGGATGCCAACCGCGACTTCTACTTCATGGAGATGAACACCCGGATTCAGGTGGAGCACACCATCACGGAGGAGGTCATCGACTACGATTTGATCAAAGAACAAATCAAGTTGGCTGCGGGCGAAAAAATCAGCGGCCGCAACCACTTCCCCAAGCTCCACAGCATCCAGTGCCGCATCAATGCAGAAGACCCCGACCGCAATTGGGCGCCAAGCCCAGGACGCATCACGGACTACCACGCACCGGGCGGACACGGGGTTCGGGTGGACACCCACGCCTACGCGGGGTACATGATTCCTCCGCACTACGACAGCATGATCAGCAAGCTGATTGTGGTGGCCCAAACCCGCGAGGAGGCCATCACCAAGATGCAGCGCGCACTCGATGAGTACATCATCGAAGGCGTCAAGACGACCATCCCCTTCCACCAGCGATTGATGAAGAACCAGCGCTTCCGCGACGGCGACTTCACCACCAAGTTCTTGGAAGAGGAGAACGTCTGATCAACACCCCTTGCGACAACCAAACGCCTGACTCCGGTCGGGCGTTTGTGCATTCAGGAGGTTCGGATTTTCTTCAGGGTGGCCGTGGTGCTCTGTCCTGGCACCAGCGGCACAGCCACCGCGTGCCCGCCCCAAGCCTTCACTTCGGCACTGCCCACCATGTACCGCGGGTCGTTCTGGTCGGTGCACGCCGCATCGTAGTCGCCGCCTTTGACAAGGACATCGGGCTGGAGGCGGTTCACCAGGGCAAGCGGCGTGTCGTCCTCAAACACCACCACGGCGTCTACGCTGCGCAAAGCCGCCAGTACACGGGCGCGGTTGTCTTCTTCGTGGATGGGACGGTCGGGGCCCTTCCCCAATCGCCGGACGCTGGCGTCGGAATTGACGCCCACGACCAGTTTTTGGCCATGAGAAGCCGCCACTTCAAGCACTTCGACATGCCCCACATGAAGCACGTCAAACACCCCGTTGGTGAACACCACTTTCAAGCCTTGGGCCTTCCAAGACTCCACCTGTTGCGCCACGGCATCCAGGGTGTATGCCCCTTTCTCAGCCACGTCGCATGCGGTGGAGGAACAACATGAGGTAGCCCAAGCCACCTGTGAGGACGATCATCGCCGTTTGGGTCAACCAAACCACATTGGCCACTGCAAATCCCACGTCGCCGGAGAATCCGACGGCCGCGAAGCCGAGGGAGACGGCCCAGTGGTAGGATCCGATGCCGCCGGGCGCGGGCAACACCATGCCAAATCCACCCGCCACCATGACGAGCACGGCGTCGGTCAACCCCAGCGAACTCACGGCAGGGATGGCCTTGAACAACACGTACGACATCAGGAAGTACATCACCCAGATGAACAAGGTGTGGAACAAAAACAGTCCGCGCTTCTCCATGGCGAGCACGCTTCGGATGCCCGTGCCGATGCCTTGAAGGAAGCCCGCCATTTTGCCCAGCAGGCCCGAGCGTCCCTGCTGTTGCGAGATCCACCAAAGGGCACCACAACCCGCGAGACCGGCAACACCCGCCCCAATCAAGGTGGGCATCGCAGGCAGCTGGGCCTCTTGCATCAACGCCAAAAAGGCGTCGAGGTTGGTCAAGAGGGCGAAGGCCACAAGCCCAAACAACATCAGGAAATCCACCACGCGTTCCGTGATGACCGTGCCGAGGAGTTGATCGACGGGGATGTCGTCGGTTTGGTTCAAGGCCGCACACCTCGCCACCTCGCCAGAACGAGGCACAAAGGCATTGGCGAAATAGGAGAAGGCCACCGCGTGAACACTTCGCGCGGGAGACGGATGGTGGCCCATGGGGGCGAGCAAGAGGTTCCAGCGCAGGCCGCGAGATACGATGGCGAGGTAGCCCATGACAAACGAGGCCGCAATGCCCCACCATTGGGCGGAGCGCATGTCGCGCTTCAACGCTTCAGGATCTTCCACACCTTTCATGGCCAGCCAAAACAAGCCGAGGCCAATGCCAAAGAACACCAGTGTGGTCAACCCCTTGCGCAACGTCATGTCAAACGGTTGGTCTCCGTGTCAGGGAAGAGGACGGTGGGCTTGAACGTTTGGGCTTCTTCCACGGTCATCATGCCGTAGGCGATGACGATGACCACATCACCAGGCTGGACGCGACGGGCCGCAGGGCCGTTCAAGCAAACCTGGCCGGTACCACGCTCACCTGTGATGACGTACGTCTCGATGCGTTCGCCGTTGTTGATGTTGACGATTTGGACACGTTCTCCCTCCACAAGTCCGGCAGCCTCGATGAGATCGGGATCGAGGGAAATGCTGCCGATGTAATTCAAATCCGCCTGAGTGACCGTGAGACGGTGCAGCTTGGCGCGCATGACGTTGATGAGCATGGCGCGAAATTACTGCAAGGAAGGGACCCAACGCACCTCGACGCGGCGGTTTTGGGCCGGGTCGTTGCCAAGCGGCTTTGCGCTTCCCAGCGCCTCGACCTGAACGCGTTCTTGAGGCCATTTCACGAGGGACTGCAATTGGGTCGCCACGTATTCGGCGCGGGCGAGGCTCAAGGCCGCGTTCAAATCGTCCGTGCCAGACGCGTCGGTGTGACCCGTCACGCGGAGGATGCCCTGGTCGGAACGCAATTGAAGTCCTTTGGCCCAACCCTGAAAGACCCGCCAAGAGTCCGAGGTTGGCGTCGGCAAACCGCGCTCGTAGCTCAGAATCGCCAAGGTCGATGTGGGCCAATCGCTTCCATCGAGAGACCCCATGTTCTCCAAAGCGCCCACCGCATCCAAGGGCAACAACACAAAGGCAAAGCCATTCTCAGGGTTCAATGTGTACCGTCGAACCACCCGCCCCTCAGGGGAGGAGATCTCCGCCGTCGCCGTGATGCCGGCCCCGCCGCCTTCCCACTCAAATGTCCAGGCTTGGCCCGAGGGCAGGCCTCGAAGGGAAGCACAACCCTGTTCGTCGAGCGTCAAAGTGCAAATCTTCGCACGCGACTCCACCTCCCGCACCGTCACTTGCCCCGCTGCCCCATCCATGCACAAGGTCCAACCTTCGGCCAAGGGGCGCTCTGGCTCGGGCCAAGACATGCGGACCACCTCCACCCCTTGGTCCTCGGAAAGCCGGCGGGCCACCCAGGTGAACCCCGGTCCCACCGTCACCGCGGACAAGACTTCGCCCGCCACTTCAAGCGGGTGGGGGTCGGCCCTCAAGTACTGAAGCGCAGCCCTGGCTTGAAATAGCTGGAACGTGCCGCTTCGGTTGGAGGCGAATGAAATGTCCTGGCCTTGCCATTGCGGGAACACGTCGTCGGCCTCTGAATTCAACCCGTCGAGGGGAAGCGGGGAAGACCACACGTCGCGGCCGCCGGGCACACGACTCGGGGTGCGGTGAGATAAAAACACGTCGAAATCGCCGCCGTGACGGCGGGCCGAAATGAGCGCCTTGCGGCCGCGCGGGTGCATGGCCACGTGCTGGATGTCCTGCAGTTCTTCCCAGGCCTGAACGTTGCGCGGACGCAACTGCTCTCGAATCTTCTCCCCACCGGTGCGCGGGGCCGAATGCACCGTCCACGTTTGGCGCAGCGCCTCATCCAAGGTCACCCCAGGCCGCGATACCCCGAGGTACACGCGGTCCGAATCCAATCCGAGGACCACCACGTGGCCTTCGTCGGACCATCCTGTCTCTGGGACAGCCTGGGCGTCCACCTGCATGGCCATGACGAGCGCCAAGGCCGCGGTGAGGCATGTCAAGACTAGGCCTCGCGCCATAGGGTTTGGGCTTGTTGTGCCTCCTCGTACCACGACTCCCCAAACTTGCGAATGAGCGCATCCTTGCAGAAGTCCAGCACGGAAACCTTGCCGGCTTTTCCGCACAGCCTCGCCGCTTCACAAATGGGCCACCGGTGGTAGTTCAAGGCCGTGAAATCAATCAATTCCTTGGCGCGGATGGGATACAGGTGGCAGCTCAGGGGTTTTCTCCATTGCGTTTTGCCTTCGAAGTAGGCCTTTTCCAGCCCGCATTTCGCGGTGCCATCGGCGTCGAAGACGGTGTAGGCGCATTCCTTGCCATTCACAAGCGGCGTGACCACATCGCCATCCGCGTCGGTGACTGCAAGACCTTGCGCCTCCACGGCCGCGCGGCCCGCTTCCGGCAAAAGGGGCGCAACGTGCTCCCACGCCAATTCCAACTGGCCCACCTCCGCTTGCGTCAACGGCGCACCGCTGTCGCCTTCCACACAACACGCGCCTTTGCACGCGCCCAAATCGCACGCGAAATGCTCGTCAAACACATCTTCGCTCAGCAGCGTGTCCCCAATCCGAATCATCCCGACGAAGGTAGCGCGAACGTACCTTTCGGGCATGGGAAGGTGGGCCAAGGTCAAGGACAGGTGGGCGCGGGTGAGCGTGTTGACGCCCCGACGGGCGGCCAACCTCCTTCAACTCTCCGTGAGTTATCGCGGGGCGAAGCGTTCGGGCCAGCCCCAAATGCCTCGGAACGCCATGCCCACGTCGCTGTCGATCGAGCCCACCACCTCGTGCAACCTCAGGTGCCCCGAATGCCCCAGCGGCCTGCGTTCCTTCACGCGTCCCACAGGCATGCTGAATGTGGACGACGCGTGCCAATGGATTGACGAACTCGCGCCTTGGTTGACATACGTGAACCTGTACTTCCAGGGCGAACCCTTGCTTCACCCGAAGCTGGACCAACTCATGGCCCAATGCCATCGGCACGGCATCTACAGCTCCACGTCCACCAACGCCCATCACCTGACAGAGGCCAAATGCCAGGCCCTCATTGACGCCGGGCTCAGCCGCCTCATCGTCTCCATCGACGGATTGACGCAAGAGACGTACGCGTCTTACCGCGTCGGTGGCACGTTGTCCAAAGTGATGAAGGGCACGCGGAACATGGTGGAGGCCAAACGTCAACGGGGTCGGGGACCTCATTTGGTTTGGCAGTTCCTCGTCGTGGGACCCAACGAACACGAACTCCCCGATTTGCTGGAGGCCGCCTCGGCGTGCGGGGTGGACGAAGTGGAAATCAAAACCGCCCAACTCGACGACCCCCGAGACGGCCACCCCCTGCTCACCAAAACTGCCGCACACCGACGGTACGACCGCGACCCGATCACGGGGCAATGGACGTTGCGCAATGCCTTGGAAGACGCGTGTTGGCGCATGTGGCAAGGTGCCGTCCTCACCTGGGATGGCCGGGTGGTTCCTTGTTGCTTTGACAAAGACGCCCACCACGTCATGGGTCAACTCGGGGACCAAAGCATGGCCGAGATTTGGCACAACGAAGCCTACGCGGCGTTCAGGCGCACCCTGTTTGCAGACCGTTCGGGCATTCCGATGTGCACCAATTGCAGCGAGGGCTCCCACGTCTATGCCTGACCCACGCATTCGGCCCGACGTACCTTCGACGGTGTGAGCACGTCTTCCCGTTCCGATTCTGCAGGCCAGTGGCTCACCCCACAGCGGGTTTGGTCTGCCTTGACGGTGGCTGTGCTTGCCTCCGTGGCCGTCGTGGCGTGGTCGGTCTGGAAAGGTGCTTCCTGGGAGAGCCTGATGGAAGTGCGCATCCACTGGCCTTGGGTCTGGGTGGCCTTGGGATGTGTGGCGCTCCGAGACGTCGGCTACGTGGCGAGGCTCCTGATTTTGGCCCGGGGCGAATTGACGCTCAAACGGGCCACCTCCAGCATCGTTTTGTGGGAATTGGCCTCGGCCTTGACGCCCTCGGTGGTCGGCGGCAGCGCAGTGGCTTCCTTCATCCTCCACCGCAACGGCCTGAGCTGGGGGCGAAGCTTGGCCACCGTCATGTCCACGGCCTTGCTCGACGAACTCTATTTCCTGTTGGCCGTCCCTGTCGTCGCCTTGGCCGTCGGCCTGGCTGCGTTTTTGCCCGAATCGGCGCCCTGGCTTGAAGGCTCGGTGGCCACCATTTTTGCCGGCGGGTACGCCTTCATGGCGACGCTGGCCACGCTGTTGAGCACCGCGCTTTTCTTCGCCCCAGACCGAATGCAAGTCCTCTTGAACGCGCTCGTGCAGGGCCGATGGCTGCGCCGGTGGCGCGAAGCGGGGGTGCAACTGGCCGCCGATTTGCGACAGGCTTCCCAGGACCTTCGCACGATGTCTTGGCCGCGGTGGATGGCTGCGGTGGGGGCTACTGGGATCAGCTGGACTGCGCGCTTTCTCACCCTGAACGCCTTGTTGATGGCCTTTGTGGTCCCGCTGACGACAGCGCCTGTGGGGCAATTTGGCATTTGGGCACGGCAGTTGTCCCTGTGGACGGTGTTGATGATCAGTCCCACGCCCGGATCCTCCGGTCTGGCCGAGCTCGCCCTGCCCACCTTCATGGACAACGCACTGCCCCTCGCGCTTTCCGCGACGGTGTGGGCGGCTGCCGTCTTGATGTGGCGCTACCTCACCTACCACCTCTATGTCTTGGTTGGAGGGGTTTTGATGCCTTTTTGGCTGGCACAAACCACCGCCCAACATGGCCCGTCGTAGCGTAACTTTCGACGACCATGAGTGACATGTCCCCCCACCACGGCCGCGGCACCCTCGCAGTGCACGCCGGCGTTGAACCCGACCCCACCACAGGAGCCATCATGACTCCCGTCTACTTGACGTCCACTTACGTCCAAGATGGTGTGGGCAACCACAAAGGGTTCGAGTACTCGCGCACACACAACCCCACGCGTTCGGCTCTCGAAGCCGCCTTTGCCGCCCTCGAGCACGGCAGCCATGGGCTCGCTTTTGCCTCGGGCCTGGCGGCCATGGACACCGTCCTCAAGACCCTTCAACCCGGAGATGAGGTCATCTCCACCAACGACCTGTACGGCGGAAGCTACCGCCTGTTCACAACGGTCTTTGCGCACTACGGCATCACGTTCCACTTCGTGGATTTGGGCGACCTCGAGGCCTTGAAGGGCCACCTCAACGAGCACACACGCCTCATTTGGGTGGAGACCCCCACCAACCCCATGATGCAAATCACGGACATCGCAGCTGTGGCGGAAGCAGTGAAAGGAACCGACGCCCGCGTGGTGGTGGACAACACGTTCGCCTCCCCCATGCTTCAAAACCCGCTCGATCTCGGCGCAGACATGGTGATGCACAGCGTGACCAAATACCTGGGAGGCCACTCCGATGTGGTGATGGGGTGTCTTGTGACGTCCGACGACGCGTGGGAAGAAGAACTGCGCACCTTGCAAAACTCATGCGGCGCCGTTTCAGGTCCGATGGACTGCTTCCTCGTGTTGCGCGGCTTAAAAACGCTGCACCTTCGCATGCAGCGCCACTGTGAAAACGGCGAAGCCATTGCCCATCATTTGGCCCAACACCCCGCCGTGGCCAAGGTCCACTGGCCTGGGTTTGAGGCGCATCCCGGACACGATGTGGCCGCACGCCAAATGCACGGATTTGGGGGCATGGTGGCATTCACGTTGGCCGACGACAACTTGGACACCGCCAAGGCTGTGGTCGCCAAGACCAAACTGTTCACCTTGGCCGAGTCGCTCGGTGGCGTGGAAAGTTTGATCGGCCACCCTGCCACGATGACGCACGCCAGCATCCCCAAAGAGGTGCGCGAAAAAACAGGCGTGACGGACGGATTGATTCGCCTCAGCGTGGGCATCGAAGACGTCCAAGACCTGATTGCGGACCTCGACCAAGCCCTGTCCCAAGCCCATGGGTAAGGTGGCCATCGTCGGTGCGGGACTGGTGGGCAGCCTTTGGGCCCGCATGCTCGGCAACCGAGGTCATGAGGTCGTCGTGTACGAGCGTCGTCCCGACCCGAGAAAAGGACCGCTTCACGGCGGACGAAGCATCAACCTCGCACTGAGCGACCGCGGCTGGAAAGCGCTGGAACGCGCAGGGGTCGCGGAACAGGTGCGAGACATCGCCCTTCCCATTCGCGGACGGCGGATGCACGCGGTGGACGGCACCCGCACGTTTCAGCCCTACGGTTTGGAGGGGCAATGCATCTACTCGGTGGCCCGCGCCGGGCTGAACCGCATCCTTGTGGAGGCCGCCGAAAGCCTGCCCAACGTTTCGTTTGAATTCGACCACCGTTGCCATGGGTACACCCTGGCGGACGACCACGTCGTTCTGAATCTCGAACATCAAGGCGAAGCCCTGGATGTGGAGGTGGACCGAATTTTTGGCACGGACGGCGCGTTCAGTGCCATTCGCGGCCGCATGATGCGGAACGACCGGTTTGACTTCGAGCAACGCTACCTGCCCCATGGGTACAAGGAGGTACCCATGATGCCCGGAGCCGACGGGGACTTTCAAATGGAAGCCGACGGCCTCCACATTTGGCCACGCGGCACCTTCATGTTGATGGCCCTGCCCAACCCCGACAAGACGTTCACGTGCACGTTGTTTGGGCCGTATGAAGGCCCTGAAGGGTTGAACCACCTCACCAACGATGCTGCGGTGCAGGCGTTTTTTGAAAAGCACTTCCCCGACGTGATGTCCTTGTTGCCCAACTTGTTGGACGATTGGAAAACGCACCCAGTGTCCTCCTTGGTGATGACCCGTTGCTTCCCTTGGAACGACGGATCGCGCGTGGCCCTCATGGGAGATTCCGCGCACGCCATCGTCCCCTTCTACGGGCAAGGCATGAACAGCGGCATGGAAGATTGCACCGTGTTGGACACCCTGCTTGAGGAGGACGACAACTGGGACCGAATCATGGCCCGCTACACGGAACTCAGAAAACCTGCGGGGGATGCCATTTTGGAATTGGCCCTGCAGAACTACATCGAGATGCGAGACCTGACGGGAGATCCCGTTTTCCTACAACAAAAGAAGCTCGAGGCGCGTTTGCAACAAAAGCACCCCGACCGCTGGCTCCCGCTGTACTCGCAAGTGACGTTCAGCCACACGCCTTACCACGAAGCCTTGGCACGTGGGCGGCAACAGCAGAAAGCCATGGAGACCATCATGGGGTCACCGGAACAATGGAATCACTTCGAAGACGACCTCTGGATGGACGCCGTACTCCAGGAACTCGAATCCCTGCAAGCCGCAAACGCGTGACGCGATACGCCCACGCCTCGCTCACTTGGGCCTTGTTGGCCTTGAGTTTCGCCGCGTGGGGACAAGGCGTGTGGGACAACCCTTTTGAGTCGACGTTGCGCACCCATGAACGCAAAGCGTGGACGTGGTCTGGCGGCGCGAGCATGCTCATGGGCATGCCCACTGAAGTGCAAAGTGCGTGGGTCCTCAACCACGGAACCGTCGAAGCACCTGCACTCGACACCTTGCATCAGGGCATTTGGCGGGCGGAACCGCTGGCCGGGTGGCAGGTGGGATTGGGTCACCTTTGGTTGCGCGAAGACGCCCTTTGGGCAGACCGACTGTCTGCAGGAATCCACGTCAGCCAAACGCGAAATGCAGAATCGTTCTTGGGGGTGGTGAAAGGAACGGGAGCCGACACTTCCGTGGCCTTTGTCGACAGCCTGATGCGCACCCAAGCCTCTGCCTTGGCCGTGGAGTTGCGGCTGCAGAGCATGCGCGCCGTGGCCACAGGACCAGACGGGTTCGTGGAAGTCCGGACGGGCATGCGCGCGGCGTACAACCTGTCCCAGACCTCCCTCGAAAACCGTCCCCACTTCTTCCAACCCGTGGCTTTGCCCACATGGCATGTCGCATGGACCGCAGGCCTCGGTTGTGGATTGAAGATCTACCGGGGACGAATGGTCCGGTTGGGCGTGGATGTGGACGTGCTTCAACTCGCCCAAGCCTCTCAAGAAATGACCTTCCGCGTCGTGAACTCAGATGTCCGGGGGTTGGATTGGATGCAAAGTGGCTACCGACCCTGGCGCGCCACCTTGAACGTCGACTTGTACCGCCGCAAGCCGGAGGAAGGATGCGCGGCACCAACGCGGAGTACGGCATCCAAAACGCTGTTTGACCCCAAGATGAAAGGCGTCGGCAAGGCCAAGAACAAAGGCCTCAAAAAAGCACTGAAAAAGCGCGACTCCTGAGTCAGATGTCCTCGCAGAGTTCGACGAGGACCTTGGCAGTGTCGGAGGGGTGCAGGAAGGCAATGCGCTTTTGGTCGGCCCCAGGCTTCGGCCCGGAGATGACGCGGTAGCCCTCGGCTTCCAACCGCGCGATTTCCCCTTCGAGGTCGTCCACCAAAAAAGCAACGTGATGCAGGCCGGGGCCACGCTTGTCGATGTGGCGCGCGATGGGGCCATCAGGGGTGGTGGATTCCAGCAATTCGACTTTGGAGTCGCCTGTTTGGAAAAAAGAAGTCATCACCCCCTCGTCCTTGACTTCCTCTCGCTTGTAGGGCTTCACCCCGAGAACATCAGTGAAAATGCGCTCTGCTTCCGCCAAGTCGGCCACGGCAATGCCCAAGTGTTCCAATCGCTTCATGGGACCAAAATAGGCCTACCTACCTTTGGCCGCATGAGTGAACAGCATGTTCTGCCTTTGGATTTGAGCGGCAAACGCGCCTTGGTGTGTGGCGCCTCCCAAGGCATTGGTCTCGCCGCTGCACAGCAACTCGCGGGACTTGGTGCGCAAGTGACCTTGCTTGCACGCAACCTTGAACGCCTCGAGGCCGCCTTGGCCACCTTGCCCGGGGAAGGGCACAGTCTGACTGTGGCAGACTTTCAAGATCCCGCCGACGTGATGCGGGCTGCAGCAGAAGTGCTGGCGGCCGGGGACGTGCACATCCTGGTGAACAACAGCGGCGGGCCCGCAGGCGGACCCATCACAGAAGCGCAAGAAGACGCCTTTCTCGCCACGTTCAGCCAGCACTTGATCAACAACCAAAACTTGGCCAAAGCCGTCCTTCCGGGCATGCAACGCGCGGGCTGGGGAAGGATTGTCAATGTCATCAGCACCTCGGTGAAGGTTCCGCTCGCAGGATTGGGCGTGTCCAACACGATTCGCGGTGCCGTGGCCAACTGGGCCAAGACCTGGGCCACCGAAGTCGCCATTCACGGCATCACGGTGAACAACGTGTTGCCCGGCGCCACCCATACGGCACGCCTCACCAGCCTCGCAGAGGCCAAAGCAGAGGCCGCGGGCACCACGCCTGAGGCGGTGCTGGCCGGCATGGCCGCCAAAGTGCCTGCGGGGCGCGTGGGACAACCCGAGGAAATCGGACATGCCATCGCCTTCCTTTGTTCACCGGCTGCTGGGTATATCTCCGGCATCAATTTGCCGGTCGACGGGGGTCGAACGCCTTCCCTCTGACTTACATTCGTCCTTCGAACGTCAATACATACGTCGATGAATCTAGAACACCACGCCGCGATCCAGGCGTTCATGGATCGGGTTGCTGAGCGCAATCCCAACGAACCCGAATTTTTGCAAGCTGTGGAGGAAGTGGCCGAGGCCATCGTTCCTTTCATGGAAGACAACCCCAAATACAAGGATGCCAACATCCTTGAGCGCATCGTGGAACCCGAGCGCGTCATCATGTTCCGCGTTCCGTGGACCGACGATGCTGGGAACGTGCACACCAACCGAGGGTTCCGCATCGAATTCAACAGCGCCATCGGGCCTTACAAAGGCGGATTGCGCTTCCACCCTACCGTGAATTTGAGCATCCTCAAATTCTTGGGCTTTGAACAAATCTTCAAGAACTCCCTGACCACGCTGCCCATGGGTGGCGGCAAGGGCGGGTCGGACTTCGACCCCAAAGGCAAGAGCGACAACGAAGTGATGCGCTTCTGCCAAAGCTTCATGACGGAACTGGCCCGTCACATCGGGCCCAACACGGACGTTCCCGCAGGGGACATTGGCGTGGGGGGGCGCGAGATTGGCTACATGTTTGGCCAGTACAAGCGCATCCGCAACGAGTTCACCGGCGTGCTGACGGGCAAAGGCTTGAACTGGGGCGGTTCGCTGATCCGTCCTGAAGCCACGGGCTACGGCTGCGTGTACTTCGCGGAAGAAATGCTCAACCACAAAGGCGACAGCATGAAGGGCAAGACCGTGGCCATTTCGGGCTCCGGCAACGTCGCCCAGTTTGCCGCCCAAAAGTGCCTGCAGCTCGGCGCCAAGGTGGTGACCATGTCCGACTCGCAAGGAACCATCCACGATCCCGAAGGCATCGACGAAGAGAAATTGGCGTACATCATGAATTTGAAGAACGTGGTGCGCGGCCGCATCAAAGAGTACGCTGCGGCGTACAGCTCTGCCGAGTTCATGGAGGGTCAGCGTCCTTGGAGCGTGAGCGTGGACGTGGCGTTGCCCTGTGCAACCCAAAACGAATTGAACGGCGACGAAGCTGCGGCATTGTTGGCCAATGGCTGCGTGTGTGTGGCCGAAGGCGCCAACATGCCAAGCACGCCCGAAGCCATTGAAGCCTTCCACGAGGCCGGCATCTTGTTTGCGCCTGGCAAGGCCTCCAATGCTGGTGGTGTGGCCACCTCGGGATTGGAGATGTCTCAAAACTCCTTGCGCTACAACTGGACGCGCGAAGAGGTCGACGCCAAGCTGCATCACATCATGAAGGACATCCACGGCCAATGCGTGGCTTACGGGACCAACGAAGACGGTTCAGTCGATTACGTGCGCGGTGCGAACATCGCTGGGTTTGTCAAGGTCGCGGATTCCATGCTTGACCAAGGTGTGGTGTAACTTCGCTGCATGAAAGCTCACGTCGTCAGCCTCATCCACGCCGTTGCCCTTATCGGACTTGGCGGTTATGGATACCTCAGTTCGGACACACCCTCTGTCACAGCCCTGATCCCTGTGGTCTTTGGGGTGCTGTTGCTCGCCATGAACAATGGTGTCAAGAAGGAAAACAAAGTGATTGCGCACATTGCGGTCCTGTTGACCTTGCTCATCATCATCGGACTCATCAAACCCTTGACAGGGGCCATGGGACGCGGAGACTCTGCCGCCGTCGCACGGGTGGCCACCATGCTCATACTGGGTGTGCTTGCCATGGTGTCTTTTGTTCGCAGCTTCATCGCCGCGCGCAAAGCACGAGGCTGATTGGGTTCAATGCGACATGTTGGAGGCCTCACAGGCCCCAAGGGATGTGTGTTTCTGGGGGCATTGTGCTTGGTTTTTTTGCTTGCGCAATGTGGGTCCTCAAGTGACGTGGAGACATCCCACCCTGCCAATGAGAAAGGCGCATCGGGGGTTGATTTGGCCAACGCTTCCCGGCAATACACCATGAAATGCTCGGTGTGTCATGGCGAAGACGGCGCACCTGTCCTCGCCTCTGCCCCTGATTTGCGGACGAGCACCTTGTCGGTGGAAGAACGCGTGGCGATCATCGCCTACGGGAAAGGCACCATGCCTCCCCACCGCGGGATGCTCGACATGCCCACCATCCGAGGCATTGCGGTGTACATTGAGAAATTCCGAAACTGAGGCTTGACCCATGGGAACCAAACGCAAACCCCTCTCCACGGCCAAGCCTGCCGAAACGTGCGTCCTCATCGGGCTCGCCACCCGGCACCAGCGTCGCGAACAACTCGAAGAATACTTGGAGGAGTTGGCCTTCTTGGCTGAAACGGCCAAAGCAGAACGGCAACGCACCTTCATCCAAAGCCTGGACAAGCCCGACGTGCGCACGTTTGTCGGTTCGGGCAAGCTTCAGGAGATCAAAGAATACGTGGAGGAAGAGGACATCGACATGATCATCTTCGACGATGAATTGAGTCCCATCCAGCTGCGCAACATCGAGAAGGAAATTCCTGAGCGCAAGGTCCTCGACCGGACCAACCTCATCCTGGACATTTTTGCCCAACGGGCCGCAACCGCCCATGCGAAAACCCAGGTGGAACTCGCCCAATACCAGTACCTGTTGCCCCGCCTCACCAACATGTGGACCCACCTGCAGAAGCAAAAAGGGGGCATCGGCATGAAGGGACCTGGAGAGAAAGAGATTGAAACGGATCGACGGGTCATCCGCGACCGCATTGCCCTATTGCGCAAGCAATTGGCCGGCATCGACAAGCAAATGGCCACCCAACGAAAGAACCGGGGCCAGATGATTCGGGTGGCCCTCGTGGGCTACACCAACGTGGGCAAAAGCACGCTCATGACCCTGATGTCCAAGAGCGACGTGTTTGCCGAGAACAAGCTGTTTGCCACCCTCGACACCACCGTCCGCAAGGTGGTCATCGACAACCTTCCATTCCTGCTGAGCGACACGGTGGGATTCATTCGAAAGCTGCCCACGCAATTGATCGAGAGCTTCAAGAGCACCTTGGACGAGACGCGCGAAAGCGACATGCTCCTTCACGTGATTGACGTGAGTCATCCGCAATTCGAGGACCACATGGCCGTGGTGGAGCGCACCTTGGCGGACATCGGAAGCGACAGCAAGCCCACGATGGTGCTGTTCAACAAGGTGGACCTCCTGACGGATCCGGATGGCGAACGGACACCTGAGGATTTGGAGCGCGGCATTCGCGAGCGTTTCGAGGCGCTCGGCCACGATGTGATGTTCCTGTCGGCCAAGACCAAGGTGGGGTACGACGCCTTCCGCAGCACCCTGTACGAGCGGGTCAAGGAACTGCACATCAAGCGCTACCCCTACAACCAATTCCTGTACTGAACGCGCCCTTCCGCGTGACATCCCTACCTTCGAGACATGGCGAGCATCCGACAAGAACGCGTGGCAGAACTCCTCAAGCGGGAGTTGAGCATCCTGTTCCAACGCGAATCCGACACGTGGTTTGGGGGGCTGTTCATCACAGTGACCCAGGTCCGCATCGGGCCCGACCTCGGTTTGGCCAAGGTGTACCTCAGCTTCATGGCCACCCCGGACAAAGAGAAGGCGTTGAAGGAGGTCGAAACCGAAGGATGGCGCGTGCGAAAGGCGCTGGGTGCCAAAGTCGGCAAGCAATTGCGCCGCGTTCCCGAATTGAATTTTTACCTGGACGACAGCCTCGACTTCGTGGATGAAGTCCAGCGCGCCCTCCATTCATGAGGCTCCCCGTCCGACTGGCTTCGAGGTACATCGTCAAGCGACGGTCGGGCACCTTGGTGCACGTCATTTCAGGCATCTCCGTGACCGTCATTGCCGCCGTGGCCACTGCCATGGTGTGCATCTTGAGTGCCTTCAATGGCATTGAAGACTTGGTGAAGGACCTGTTTGGAACCCTCGACGCCGACCTCGCTGTGGTGCCGCAATCGGGGGCCGTGATTCCACAAGCTTGGGGCGATCACCTCGCTGACATCCCCGGCGTGGCCACGTGGGCGCCTGTCCTGGAGGACGAGGTGGTGGTCCGGGCGGACGAAGCCGTCAGGGTCGCGACCGTCTTGGGGGTCGATGCACGCTACCGGGCCGTGTCCCACATTGACCGCGCCATTGTCGAAGGGGCTTATGCCGTGGAAGACAGCGCCATGACGTGCGGATGCCTTGGCTTGGGGGTTCGGTCGGAATTGGCCCTGAAAAGTGACAGCCTGGACCCACCCCTGTTCTCTGTGAGCGCCCCGATTCGGGGCCGAAAGCTCTCCCGTCATCGAGAGCGCGCGTTCCGCACAAAAGCCGTCCATGCCTGCGGCACGTTTTCCATCAACGCCGACCTTGACACCCGATACCTGCTCCTGCCCTTGCGTGATGCGCAAGACCTGTTGGACCGAGACGGGCGCGTGTCGCGGATCGAAATCAAAGCCCTGCCTGGATGGACCCAAGCGGAGGTGGCCGAGGAGGTGGAGCGTGCGTTGACCGAACGACTCGGCGAAGAGGCCGCCGGCATGACCACCCTCACCCGAGACGACAAGCACAAATTCATCACCCAAACCAACCGTGCCGAAAAGTGGGCCACGTTCGCCATTTTGAGCTTCATCCTCATCGTAGCCGCGTTCAACATCATGGCTTCCTTGACGATGCTCCTGCTCGACAAAAAGAAGGACCTGGAGGTGCTCGACGCCTTGGGGATGCCCGTGCGCATGATGGAACAGGCGTTTGGGCTTCAGGGGCTGACCATCAACGTGGTCGGCGGGTTGGTCGGCGTGGGGCTCGGTTCTTTGCTCGTGATGGGACAAGCCGCCTTTGGGTGGCTGCAACTGCAAGGCTCGGTGGTGCCGGCGTATCCCGTGAGATTGGATGCCCTCGATGTCCTTGGGACACTCGCCGTGGTGGTCTTGGTGGGGGGGCTTGGCGCTTCGGCAATGGTGCGGCACTTGATCCGCCGCCAAACGTCACGCGTCTCCTGACGCCCTGCGCTCAGGCAAACACGTGCTCGCCAAAGCGCTCCGCGATCTCGGAGAGTTTGGCTTCAAGCGCTTCGGGATTGTCGAGCGTGACCAACGCGAGTCGGTGCTCCTTGAAGTGAGGCAGGCCTCGGAAGTAGTTGGCGTAGTGACGACGCATCTCCACAATGCCGAGGCGCTCGCCCTTCCACTCAATGCTGTGGCGCAGGTGGGTCCGGACCGCCTTGATGCGCTCGTCCATGTCGGGAGGACTTCCCGCATCTCCTGTGGCGAAGTAGTTCTTCACTTGTCTGAAAAACCACGGGGCACCAATGGCACCGCGGCCAATCATGATGCCGTCCACCCCGAAGCGGTTCTTGTATTCCAGGGCCTTTTCTGGGCTGTCAATGTCCCCATTCCCAAACACCGGAATCGTCATCCGAGGGTTGTTCTTCACCGCGGCAATCAAGGACCAGTCCGCTTCGCCTTTGTACATCTGGGCGCGGGTCCGACCGTGAATGCTGATGGCCTTGATGCCCACGTCTTGCAAACGCTCGGCGACCTCGACGATGTACTTGGTGTTGTCGTCCCAGCCCAAACGCGTCTTGACGGTCACCGGCAACGAGCAGGTGTCCACAATTTCCTTGGTCATGGACACCATTTTGGGGATGTCCTGAAGGATGCCAGCACCTGCGCCGCGACACGCCACCTTCTTGACCGGGCAACCGTAGTTGATGTCCACCAAGTCCGGACCAGCCGCTTCCGAAATCCGTGCAGCTTCGCGCATTGACTCGATTTCCGAGCCAAAAATCTGAATGCCAATGGGGCGCTCGTAATCGAAGATGTCGAGCTTGGCCACGCTTTTGGCCGCATCGCGGATGAGGCCCTCCGACGAAATGAACTCCGTGTACATCATGTCCGCCCCGTATTCCTTGCACAAGGCGCGGAACGGCGGGTCGCTCACATCCTCCATGGGGGCGAGCAGCAGCGGGAATTCTCCCAAATCGATGTCTCCAATGCGGACCACGTTCGTCGAAGTTTCCGCAAATTTACGGCGCGACACCACGTCCCCTTCAACCCCTGCCCATGAGCTTCATTCGCAACGCCTTCCAAACCATGCACCCGGCCGCCCAGGTCGTCATGCTCGGTTGCATCGTTTTGACCTTCATGGCACTCGCTGCCGGCGTGGGCGTGTTGTGGGCCTCGGGGGGCGATGCCGCCCAAATGCAGACCCTCATGCAACAAGGGGCCACAGGCGAACTCGACCGCAACGCGGTGCTGGCGATGAACAACGCCAACCAGCTCATGGCGTTTCTCGGTGCCTCCTTGGCCTTTGCCGCGCTGGTGGGCATGTCTTTCGTGGGTCGATTCTTTCTCCAAGCGCCCGCCCTCAAGATGTTGGGCCTTGCAGTTGTCATCGCCTTGGGCATGAGCCCGGTGCTCGACTTCACCTACCGCCTCAACGAATGGGCCCTCGTTCCGGGGTCCGACCTACATCAATGGGCTGGAGGTCTCGAAGCCCAAGCCATGGTGCTCACCAAGGCCCTCCTCGCCTTTTCAGGCACCTCCGAGGTGTGGGCAGTTCTGTTCTCGGTCGCGGTGTTGCCTGCGCTGTGCGAGGAGTGGCTGTTCCGCGGCACGTTGCAACCCATCTTGGTTCGCGCCACGGGGAACATCCACGTGGGCATTTGGGTGTCGGCGGCCCTGTTCAGCGCCATCCACATGCAATTCTTTGGCTTCGTCCCACGGATGCTCCTCGGCGCAGGTTTTGGCTACCTCGTGGTGTACAGCGGAAGCTTGTGGCCCGCCATCTTGGGTCATTTTGTGAACAACGCCGGCGTGGTCATCGCAGCGTGGTGGATGGGGAGCACGTGGCTGGCGGAAGGCCTCGAGCCGCAACCCCTCAGCTCATGGGCGTGGAGCGATTGGGGCATGGCCTTGGTGGCACTGGTGGCCCTGGGTTGGGCGTTGGGCAAGCTTCGAAAAGACGGCAGCCCCGCAGGGTACTTGGAGGCGCTGTCCAAGGAGGGCTGACCCTCCGCAAAAGGCCGGGGTCAGGCGTTGGGCCAAGCGGCCTGCACAAACGCCTTCGCGATGATCAAATCCTCAGGCGTGGTGACTTTCACATTCCACGGATCGCCTTCGCACAGGTGGACTTCGTGACCGGCGGCTTCCATCACACTCGCGTCGTCCGTGAATTCCGCCCGGTAGTCGGTGTCAAATGCCGCCTTCAACGTGGCAAGGTCAAAACACTGAGGCGTCTGCACGGCGCGGAGGACGCTGCGGTCCACCGCGTGACTCGACCCTCCTTCGCGGTCCATCTGCCGGATGCTGTCTTTCACAGGCACCACCGGCACTGCACTTCCCTGCGCCTCGGCCTGCGCAAAGCAGCGCTGGATGGTTTCCACCGAGGGAAAGGGCCGCACCGCATCGTGGATGCCGACCACGCCGGTGTCGGGCAAGGTGGTAAGGCCGGCCAAGACGGAGTGGAACCGTTCTGCCCCACCTGGGACGACGTGGGTGGCGCCAGCGCTGCCGTGTTTGGCCTCGAGCTCCGCGAACTCTTCAAACAAGCTTTCGTGCAAGACCAAGGTGACCTCGGCCTCGGGCAGGGCTTCCTTGAAACGGCGAAGGGTCCACCACATCAATGGCAGACCCTCCACATTCAAAAATTGCTTCGCCGTCGTCAGACGCATGCGGGTGCCTGTGCCCCCGGCCACCATGACGACGTAGTGCTTCATGAGGTGCGCGACGAATCAGCCGTTGAAGCGCGCACCCACCGCGTTCCAATCCACCACGTTGAAGAACGCGTTGATGTAGTCTGGACGGCGGTTTTGGTAGTTCAAGTAGTAGGCGTGCTCCCACACGTCCAAGCCCAAAATGGGGTTGCCTCCGCATCCCACACCGGGCATGAGGGGATTGTCTTGGTTCGCGCTGCTGCAGACCTCGAGCTTTCCGTCTTTCTCACAGAGCCAAGCCCAGCCTGAGCCGAAGCGCGTGGCTGCAGCCTTGCTGAATTCGTCTTTGAAATTCTCGAAGCTGCCGAAGTCGCGGTCGATCGCCTCGCCGAGGGCGCCTTCCGGGGCACCACCGCCGTTGGGTGACATGCTGTTCCAGAACAACGTGTGGTTCCAGAAGCCACCGCCGTTGTTGCGCACAGCACCGTTGTCGCTGTGGTCGCGAAGCAAGGTGTCGATGTCCTTTCCAGCGAGGTCCGTCCCCTCGATGGCCGCGTTCAATTTGCTGGTATACCCCGCATGGTGCTTGCCGTGGTGGATTTCCATCGTGCGTGCATCGATGTGTGGTTCCAAGGCGTCGTGCGCATAGGGGAGGTTGGGAAGCTCAAAAGCCATGTTCTTCGTTGTTGGAGTTGATGTCGTTGTTTGTCAGGTCCAAAGATACAGTGCCGTCCACTCGTCCTGCGAAGGGGCCTTCCACAAGGGCATGAATGGCACGGGCCACCCCCTGATCTCCCTCTGTCAGAACTTCGTACGATGCCGATTCGCCCCAATGCGTTCGGACCACTTGGGCGAGGAACCGGTGACGCAGTTTGGCCGCTTCTTCATCTGTCGGCTCTCGCCAAGGCCAACCGTCCCGCTCTGCTTGGGCATAGACCACTTCCAACACGCCTTGGCGCCATCCTGGAAGGGCTTCAATGTCCCTTGGCGAATCGCAGTCGCGCAAGGCCTCGCGATGCGCATCCATCCACGTGAAGACCGCATCCCGCAACACTCCCGTCCAAATCCACTCACTCACCCACGCACTGGTGGCGGTGCTGTCCCAAGGCACGAAAACATCTGGGGCAATGCCGCCCCCGCCATAGACTTCCCTCCCCATGGGCGTCACATACCGCAAGGAATCGACCAGCGGCATGCTGTCTTCATGGTACAATTCACCTGAGGCCAGGCGCATGTCAAAGTCGTCGTCGTAATCGGCATAGGGTTTTTGGATGGCGCGGCCCGTGGGGGTGTAAAAACGCGCCACCGTCAGGCGCAGTGCCCCCGAGCCTGGCACGGGAAATTCCTCTTGCACCAACCCTTTCCCAAACGTCCTTCGCCCCACCACCACACCGCGGTCGTTGTCCTGCATGGCGCCGGCAAAAATTTCGCTGGCCGAGGCCGAACCCTCGTCCACCAACACGGCCACAGGCCAGTCCAAATAGGGACCCCGACGGCGGGTCTTGTACGTGCGTCGCGGGGACGACTTGCCCTCCGTGTACACGATGGGGTCGCCCTCGTCCAAAAATAGCTCCACCATGTCGACGACGGCATTCAAATAGCCTCCACCATTGCCCCGCAAATCCACCACCACCGACTCGGCCCCTTGGGCTTGAAGCAAGGCCATGGCCTCTTCAAATTCTTGGGCGGTGTTTGCGGCAAAGCGGATTGCCTTGATGTATCCCACCGAGTCCTCTGTCACAAAGGCGGCAACCACGCTTTGAATGGGAATGCGGTCGCGCGTCAAATGCACTTGAAACGGCGCATCGCGTCGGGACAAACCCAAGGTCACTTCCGTTCCTCGCGGTCCTTTCAGCAGTTCCATGACCCGTTGGTTGTTCAGCTCAGGTCCTGAAATGGGCATGCCCTCAACATCGAGAATGCGGTCTCCCGCCTGGATCCCTGCCTCTTCCGAGGGTCCTCCAGGAATGGCCGCCACCACCATCAACGTGTCGTCTTGGATGATGAACTCCACGCCAATGCCTTCGAAGTTCCCCTCCATGTTCTCGGACATGGCGGCCAATTCTTCGCCGCTGAAATACACCGTGTGTGGGTCCAATTCCTCGAGCATGGCCCCGATGGCGGCATCCACCAACTTGCCCCGGTTGAAGGTGTCCACGTACAAATCTTCGATGCGGTGAAGCACATTCAACAGGCGCGCTTGGTCGCCAGATGCGTTCCAGTGGCCGTGAAACGCCACGCGGGAATCCGCATTTCCACCGCCGTTCCAACCGCCACATCCACGTCCGAGCCACAGTCCTGCAACGAGGGCCACGGCCAAGGCCAAAGGTTGTCCATTCTTCATTCTGACAGATGAACGATTTCGACCCCGGCTTGGTTCAAAAAGGCCAAGCCACTGGGGTCTTTGTACGCATCTGCATACACCACCCGAACGATGCCTGCCTGGTGAATCAGTTTGGCGCACTCTCGGCAGGGCGACAAGGTGATGTACAATGTGGCGCCCTCTGCGCTGTTGTTGCTCTTGGCCAACTTGGTGATGGCGTTGGCCTCCGCATGAAGGACATACCAATGCGTGGTGCCGTCCTCCGCTTCGCAGACATTGGGAAACCCACTGGGCGTGCCGTTGTAACCGTCGGCAATGATCATTTGGTCTTTCACAATGAGCGCGCCCACTTGCTTCCGCTCACAATGCGAGAGGAGCGCCCATTCCCGGGCCATGCGCATGTACGCAGCGTCGTAGCGCTTTTGCTTGGTGTCTTGCTTGTCGGCGGCCATCACAAGGCCAAAGGTACGCCTTGAAGGCAGCGCCGCGGCCCCTCCGTTGTAGCTTGCAGCATGCGCATTTACACGAGGACAGGAGACGACGGCAGCACGGGCTTGTTTGGCGGTGCACGGATCGGCAAGGACGACCTTCGGATCGAGGCCTACGGCACCATTGACGAGCTCAACGCCTGGATCGGCAAAATCGCCACCCACGATGCGGCGGAGCCCCTACGCATGCCCTTGCAAGCCATCCAAAGCGAGCTGTTCACCCTGGGCAGCCACTTGGCCACCACCGACCCCCAGTGGGCTGCCAAGTTGCCCGCGCTCAACCCCCAAGGCGCCGAAGGACTCGAGTCTTGGATGGACGAATTGGAATCGGGCTTGCCTGCGCTCTCCAGCTTCGTGCTGCCTGGCGGACACCCCGCCGCCGCGGACGCCCATGTGGCGCGCACCGTGTGTCGCAGGGCCGAGCGTCGTTGCGTTTCGTTGCATCGGGAAACAAAAGTGGACCCTGTGGGGTTGACCTACCTCAATCGACTTTCGGACGCCTTGTTCATGGTTGGCAGGTGGCTCACCCATGCCACAGGCAACCAAGACATTCCCTGGAAACCCAATGACTGACACGCAAAAGACGGCCCAAGACTTGACTCGCATCGAGATTCGGTTATTTTTGCGCGCTGACAGACAGGCCTAAGACCGCTTAAGCAGGACACCATGTATTGGACACTCGAACTTGCCTCATACCTCGAGGACGCCCCTTGGCCCGCCACCAAGGACGAGCTCATCGACTTCTCGATGCGGACCGGTGCGCCGTTGGAAGTGGTGGAAAACCTTCAACAATTGGAGGACGACGGCGAGTCGTTCGACACCATCGAGGACATCTGGCCCGACTACCCTTCCAAAGAGGACTTCTTCTTCAACGAAGACGAGTACTGAGGACCTTCCTCCAAAAGCCCTGAGAGCAGGGTTTCATCCCATTTTTTGGCAAAAGAAAAGGCGGGACTTTCGCCCCGCCCCACTTGACATTGAACTCAAACGAATCCGAAAATCCGTTTGTACCACACCAAAGGAGACCAATCCTTTGGTTAGGGCAATGTGATTCAATTGTTTGGGAAAAACAAACGACGGCGTGCTTTTTTCTTGAATTGGATGCGGTTCATGACACATAATGGCCTTTTCATGGGTCAAATCGTGCGATTCACGCCCTTATGTTGGCGATTGCAGCACACGGCGCCACGTGGCCCCAGCGCGCTGCTCCACGAGCACCTCGCGCCCGTTCGTCAGGTCGTCCAGCACATTTCCATCTCCATGTCGGACCGTCAAGAGCGTCAAATCGTGGGTCCATTCCAAGCGAAAACCCGGGCCCAAAGCCTCTTCGAGACGAGCCATTTGGGGGTCGCTTCGGTCGGCCAACACCCCAAAATGGGTGGCGCTCTGCTGCATGAGGCGGACGTGAATGCCTGACTCGCCCAACGCCCCAAACACCTCGGTCAAGTGGTCCTCTACCAAGAAACTTCCGTCGGCCGTGTAGATCTCCATCCACGTCTGATGGTCTCTCCAGATGAACATCGGCACTCCGGGGATGAGGCCAGGGAAGGCATCAATGCGGGTGGAAGGTCCTTCAGGGTCCACAAACGACTTGACCCACAGGGGCAACCCCGCGAGTTGCAGCGGTTTGACGGTCCTGGGGTGAATGACGCTTGCGCCGTAGTAACTCAATTCGAGCGCTTCTGCGTGGTCGACTTTTGATACTGTGACCGCCTCGGGGTGACGCTTGGGGTCGGCGTTCATCATGCCTGGGACGTCTTTCCAAATGGTCACGCCCGCGGCACCCACCGCCACGGCAAGAAGGGCAGCGCTGTAATCGGAGCCTTCCCTCCCCAACGTGCTCGTGCTGCCGTCGGCGTGTCGCCCGATGAAGCCTTGGGTGACCACAACGTGGGCCTCGTCCATGCGGGTGCGCAATGACGTTCCAGCTTCGCCCAACGTGGATTCGTCCACGCGCGCAAAGCGATGCGGACCTGAGGTGTGCAGCGTGTCGCGTACATCCCACCATGCCGCCGACATGCCTGCCTGTGAAAGCCAGGCCGCCACCAACGTCGTGCTTGCGAGCTCCCCTGCCGCCACCATGGCGTCGTACGCGGCATCCATGGATTGGGGGCGCACCTGCTCTGAGGCTTGCCAGCAGCTTTCCATGCGATCGCGCAGTGTTTCCGTGAGCGAGGAAGACAGGCCCAACGCTTCGGCCACCGCCATGTGCTCCTTCACGCAAGTCGCCCACAAATCCCTCCGTTCGGCTTCGGCAGAGGCCGACCACACTGCTTCCAGCGCATTGGTCGTTTTGCCCATGGCCGAAACCACCACCACGGCCCGTTCCTCGGCTTCAATTTGGTCCGAGAGCAGTTGACCCACGCGCTGAATCGCTTGGGCATCGGACACAGAAGCACCGCCGAATTTGTGGGCCGAAATCTTCATGCGTCGTCCAAGGTTTGAGGGGTCGCAGTCCAACTGTCCAGTTGAGTCCGCGTCAAGCGGCCGTTCAACCAATCCGAGCTCACGGTCGCCCCGAGCCTTTCGTAAAAACCGATGGCAGGCGCATTCCAGTCCAACACCTGCCACTCCAAACGATGCGCATCGCGACGCTGGGCCACCGACACCACCTCATTGAAAAGGGCTTTTCCCACTCCTTTCCCCCGCCAGGACTCGGTCACCACAAGGTCCTCCAAGTACCACGTCACCCCTTTCCAAGTGCTGTACCTCGGATGATGCAGGGCCATGCCAATGACCTCGTCATTGTCCACTGCCACCGTCACCTCGAAGCGACCTGCCTCGAAGTCGGCGGCAAACGTGTCAAGAGAGAGGGTCACCTCATTCTCCGCACGCTCATAGGCTGCCAATTCCACGATGAGACGGTGGACATGGGCCAAATCCGCCGCCTGCGCAGGCCGAACACATATGGGAGAAGTGGATGGGGACAACACGTGGCGAAGTTACCCCACCCCGAACCCGATTCGCCATTACTTTACATGCGGAATCAACACCCATGGAAAACCTTCCCCTTGCCACCCTCGATGTGGTCCTTTTGCTCGTGCTGCTGGTCGGTGCTTGGCGCGGATTCACGAAAGGGCTGATCCTCTCTGTGGCTTCCATGGTGGGGCTTGTGGGTGGCATTTGGGCCGCGTCACACTTCTCGCACATGGTGGCGGAGCAGCTTGCACCGCACGTCACATGGTCCGTCAATTCCCTGCACATGGCTTCCCTCGCGCTGACGTTTTTGTTGGTGGTGGTGACGGTCCACCTGCTGGCCAAACTGTTGGAGAAGATGCTCGACCTTGTGGCCCTTGGCTTGGTCAACAAGCTTGCAGGCGCGCTGTTTGGCTTGCTGAAATTCGCCTTGGTCTTGTCGTTTGGGGTAATGCTTCTCAACCAATGGATGGGTCCGCGTGCATGGGTGCCCCACAGCGAGCAACCCTCTGTGATGCTCGGCCCCGTGGAAGCCTTGGCGCCTGCCTTGATGCCCGCGTTCAGTGACCTTGAACGCCGAGCGCGCGAAAGTGGGCTTCCACCCGCGACTGAAGACGCGCCATGACCGCGTCGTGCGGACCCTCGCCATCCCAATCTTCGCACACACTGGCGTAGCACTTGATCTTGGGCTCCGTGCCGCTTGGACGCACGGTGACCCGCGAACCCGCTTCCGTCACAAACTGCATCACGTTGGACGAAGCCTGAGACAAGGATCGCAGCACTTCCCCTTCTGGCGACCGCGCCTCACGCGATTGGAAGTCCAAAATTTCAACGATGCGTTCCCCAGCAAGTTCTGCCGGCGGTGACGTCCGGAAGCCGACCATCATGGCGTCGATTTGGGCCTTGCCCTCGCGCCCCTCTTTCACCAAGGAGACAAGGCCTTCTTTGTAGGCGCCGTGACGTCGGTGCAACGCGGCCAAGCGATCGAGCATGCGCTCTCCTTTTTGGTCCAATTCATGCGCCAACTCCGCAAGCAAGCAGCAGCTCTGAACGGCGTCCTTGTCGCGCACTTGGTCACCCACGAGGTAGCCGTAGCTCTCTTCTCCGCCCACGACGTATTGCAACGTGCCCTCGGCCTGTCGGATGGCCTCGGCAATGAATTTGAATCCCGTCAACGTTTCCTTGACTTCGACCCCATAGTGTTCAGCGAGGTCGACGAGGAGGTTGGTGGTGACCACCGTCTTGGCCACAAACGACGGGCGGTCGAGTTTGCCGGATTCCTGCCATTTGGACAAAACATGATCGGTCAGCAAGGCCGCGGTTTCGTTTCCATTGAGAAGCACAAAATCTCCTTTTCCGTCAGGCACGGCCAACCCCACACGGTCCGAATCCGGGTCGGTCCCCATGACAAGGGAAGCCCCGACCTCTTTGGCCAAGGCCACGGCCTCAGCCAAGGCAGGACCCTCTTCAGGGTTGGGGCTCGCTACGGTGGGGAAGTCGCCGTCGGGGATGGCCTGTGATGCCACCTCGTGGACGTTGCGAAATCCAAACGCCTTCAAGGCCGGCGGCACCGCAATGGCGCCGGTTCCATGCAGTCCTGTGTACACCACGGGCAGATCCGAGCCGTGAGCCACCAAGTGTGGAGACAATCGGAACCCGGCAAGCATGCTGCGGAATCGCTCGTCCCACGAGGCGTCCATGATGCGAATGCGGTCTTGATTCCGAGGAACCACCGCGGTGGCGTCCAAGGCCCGCACTTCGGCGACCAACTGGGCGTCCTCGGGCGCGACGACCTGACCGCCATCCGAGGCGTAGACCTTGTACCCGTTGTAGATGGAAGGGTTGTGACTCGCGGTCACGACCACCCCGCCCACGGCGCCCAGTTCGCGCACCGTCCAGGACAGCTGCGGAGTGGGACGAAGTTCGGGGTAAATCCACGCTTCAAACCCATTGGCGGAAAGGACTTCCGCCGTGATTTGGGCAAACTCTTGGCTTCTGTGTCGGCTGTCGCACGCCACAGCCACGCGCCATGGGGCGTCTGCGGGCGCTTCGCCATGCACCTTCTTCAGGTGGTTGGCCAGGCCTTGCGTCGCGTTGGCAATGGTGGTGGCGTTGATTCGGTTCGTACCAGGCCCCATCTTGCCGCGCAGTCCGCCTGTTCCGAAGGACAAATCGGTGTAAAACGCGTCGATCAAGGCCTCACGTGCCTCTTCGTCTTGTTCGCAGGTGTCCAACCAGCGGCGCACCGTGGTGCGCGTGTCATCGTCGTGAGGGGCTTGCGTCCAGGATTCGGCCTTGGCACGCACGTCATTCAAGAGGCTCTGATCTTCCATGGGGATGCCAAAGTTCACACATCCATTTCAACCGCCGGCCTGTTTCAAGGCCCAAACTTGCGCCAGGGCGTCCTCCCAAGTGCATTTGGGCCACCCCATCTGTTCTCGCAAGGGCCCGCCATCCAGGACGCTCCACGCAGGGCGTTGCGCCGGGGTGGGAAACGCCTCCGACCCCACGGGTTCCACAGGCACATCCCATCCGGCCACACGCATGATTTCCGTCGCAAACCCATGCCACGTGGTGTGCCCTTCGTGTGCAAAGTGCCACACCCCTTGTGGCATGTCCGAGCCCCTCAACGCCATGTCCAGCAGGGCGTCCGCCAACACCGGGACGGCCGTGGGACAGCCGTGTTGGTCGTCCACAACCTTGAGTGCCCCGTGGGCTTCGGCGAGACGAAGCATGGTGTTCATGAAGTTGTGCCCTTCCGCATCGTACAGCCACGCCACCCGCACAAGCGCACCGCTCACACCTGACTCCAAGAACGCCCGTTCGCCAGCGAGCTTGGTTCGGCCGTACGCACCCACCGGACCCGTGGGATCGGTGGGCCGCAAAGGCCGACGGGGCACGTCACCAAAGACGTAATCCGTGCTGATGTGAATCAGGGGGATCCCGCCCTCGTTGCATGCCTCTGCCACATGACGGACCGCAGTGGCGTTGACTTCAAAGGCCAACGGCTCCTCGGATTCGGCACGGTCCACCGCCGTGTAGGCCGCAGCATGGATGACCACGTCAGGCCGATGTGACGCCAAGGCCTCGAAGACGGCGGCGCGATCGCACACGTCCAGCGCCTCTTGACCCAAACCAATGAAGGTCACGTTGGGCCGGCCCTCGGCGCACGCACGAAGTCGGATTCCGAGCTGTCCGCCCGCGCCCGTCACGAGAATGGTTGTGGTGCTGTCTGACATGTTCCTTGCAAACTTGGCCCGAAACTTCCAACGTCTTTGGGGACCACATTATCTTTGCGCCCCATGCGTTGTGAACAAGATGTTTGGCACGATGCTTGACTGACACACCGATGAATCACAAAGTGAACGACATGACACACGCACACATCTACCGCCTGCGCATGATTGCAGCCAGCCTTTTCTTGGCCTGTTGCGCTTCGGCCACTTGGGGACAGACCACCCCTGCCACCACAGAAGAGAAGCCCGAAGTGGACCTTCTTCTCAAGGAAAAGTGGCGTCATGTGGGGTTTCACCTCATCTCAGATGTCCCCGGTGACAACCTCCAATCTGTGCTCGACGAGCCGTCATACGGCTTCGCCTTGACCTACATGAAGCACGACCGGGGAAGCATTTTTGACGGAGGATTGGACCTCGGTTTCCAGCCCATTGGCGGGTTTGACACCACCGTGGTTGACGCCAACGGAGAGACGGTGGGACAGCTCTACGTCCGCAACCAACTTGCCCACGCCCACTACCTCTTGCGCATCACGCTGTTCCAAAACTCTGGTTTCCAACCGTTCGTGGAAGGCTACGGCGGGGTACGGGGTTCTTTCCTGGGTGCGCGCTTGGTGCTCGATGGGGAAGACGACCGCCAGCCCGTCAACGACGTGCCCTTTTTCTCTGCGAACTTCAACTACGGGTATGCCGCGGGCTTGCGCCTGCGTCTCGGCAAGCGCAGCTTCATCACCGCACGCTATGCCCAAATGTTCCACCTCGAAGACGGCAACGTGGTTCAGGTTGCGGACCCCAACGCCATCGTCATCGGCGAGGATGGATCGGTGTCGAGCTCGTCCACCACAAGTGTGACTTTGCCCCCTTATTCAGTGCGTGTGGGATTGGCCATCAACCTTTGACGTCGGTCTGCCCATCGAGGCATCCCCACTTCTTTGATGCGCGCCCCTCAGTGGGCGCGCATTGCTTCTACAGGGGGCAGGTTGGCTGCTTGCCTGGCAGGAGCGACGCCCGCGACCAATCCTGAGGTGACCGCCACACCAAGTGCGAGCAACACCCGTTTGGGCGCAATGTGGAGGGTCATGCCCACGTCCATGGCGTTGACGACCAACACCAAGACCTGAATGGCAAACAGCGCGAGCAAAGCACCGAACACACACAGGGTCACCGCCTCGAACAGGAACTGAATGAGGATGAAGGCGTTTTTCGCGCCGATGGCCTTTTGGACGCCGATGATCTTTGTGCGCTCACGGACCGACACGAACATGATGTTCGCGATGCTGAAGCAGCCCACAAGGATGGCGAACATGGCGATGAACCACCCGCCCATCGTAAGGTTGGTGAAAATGGAGTCCAATATGCCTGTGAGCATGTCCATGCGGTTGACCGAAAAGTCCTCCTCCCGTCCCGGACGAACGCGCCGCACGGCCCGCAATTGTTGGACAAGTTCGTCCTCCAGCGCGGCCAATTCGACCCCTGGCTTGGCCTTGATTGCGATTTGGGCCCCGTCGTCGGAACCGGGGTCGTAAAGACGTGGCGCAAACGCGGAGGGAACGAGCATGAACTCGTCAAGCCCCGTCGACACGACACTTTCCCCCTCCTCCGCCAGCACCCCGATCACCTCGATGCGCATGCCACGGACTTTCAAGGTTTGGCCGACACACGTGTGACGCCCAAACAACTGCATAGCCACCTGGTACCCAATGACCGCCACCGGGCGGCCCGCGGCGCTTTCCGAAGGCGTGAAGTAGCGGCCGTGTTCGATGTTGAGGCTGATGACCTTGTCGTAATCGTGCGAGCCCGAACCCACAACCACGCCGGGCATGCGGTTGTTTCCCGCCTCCGCATCCATGAACGTTTTGGTTTGGAACATGCCCGCCGAAGCCAACGTCATGCGCGGCATCAACAACTCCAAGTCTCGTTCGGTCGGTGGGCGGCGCTGGACGTACTTCCACCAAGGGTAATCTCCGCCAGAAGACCATGGCCATTTGGTGACGAACAACACGTCGTCGTTCAGCATGTTGAAGGTGTCGCGCAACTCCGATTCCAAACTGTCGACCACCGTGAACACGGCGCTGATCACGAAGATGCCGACCATCACCCCGAGGAGGCTTAAGAGGGTGCGCAAGCGGTTGACCAAAATGGCCTGCCACGCGAACGACAAACTCTCTCGAAACAGCCTGAACCAAAGCATGGAACGAAGCTACTGCGCAGGGCGGGGAATCCGCATCGGCCGTCGTAGATTTGCGGCTTTCTAACCCACCCCTCTTCCCGCCATGTCCGACGTCCGCCACATCAAATCCGCACTCATTTCCGTGTTCCACAAGGATGGCCTCGAGCCGATTGTGGCTGAGCTCAAGCGCCTTGGCGTGACGATTTACTCGACCGGTGGCACCCAAGCCGCGATTGAAGCGATGGGGGCAGAGGTTGTGCCTGTGGAATCGGTGACGGACTACCCCTCCATTTTGGGCGGCCGTGTGAAGACGTTGCACCCGAAGGTGTTTGGAGGCATTCTCAACCGCCGGGACCACGAAGGTGACCAGGCCCAAATGGCGGAGTACAACCTCCCCAACATCGATTTGGTCGTGGTGGATTTGTACCCTTTCGAAGCCACCGTGGCCAGCGGCGCTTTGGAGGCGGACATCGTGGAGAAAATCGACATCGGCGGCATCGCCCTCATTCGCGGCGCGGCCAAGAACTTCAACGACGTGGTCATCGTGCCCTCGATGGACGAATACGGCGCCCTGGTGGACGTGCTGAAGCGCGATGGGGCCACCACCCTTGAAGAGCGCAAGGCCTTCGCCGCGCGCGGCTTCCGCGTAAGCTCACACTACGACACCATGATTCACGCGCACCTCAGCGGAACCAGCCTCGAGGGCGGCAGCGTGGACACCTTGAACGTCAGTGTGCCTCAGTCCCGCGCCCTGCGTTACGGCGAGAACCCCCACCAAGCGGGTCAGTACTTCGGCGACTTGGACGGCCTTTTGAAACCCTTGCACGGCAAGGCCTTGTCGTACAACAACCTGCTCGATGTGGACGCCGCGGTGCAGCTCATGGAGGAGTTCCAAAACGACGCCCCCACGTTCGCGATCCTCAAGCACAACAACGCGTGCGGATGCGCCACACGCCCCACGTTGGCGGAAGCCTACGCCGATGCCCTGGCAGGCGACCCCACAAGCGCCTTCGGTGGCGTCTTGATCGCCAACCGCTCCATCGACCTTGAGACCGCCAACCTCATCCACACGCTCTTCTGCGAAGTGGTCATTGCCCCTGGGTTCGACAACGATGCTTTTGCCGTGTTGTCGCAGAAAAAAAACCGCATCTTGTTGGAGCGTCAGCCCGGCACCTTGCCCGGTGCGACGGTGCGTTCGGCCTTGAACGGCTACCTCGTTCAGGAGCGTGACAATGGGATGGAAGCACCCGACACCTGGACCTGCACCACCGAGGCCAGCCGCCCCGAAAGTGCGGAAGACTTGCTGTTCGCCTTGAAGCTCGTCAAGCACACCAAATCCAACACCGTTGTGTTTGCCAAAAACGGACAGCTGCTCGCGAGCGGCACAGGACAAACGAGCCGCGTGGACGCCTTGAAGCAAGCCGTGGAAAAGGCACAGGGCTTTGGGTTTGACCTCAAGGGATCGAGCATGGCGTCGGACGCCTTCTTCCCCTTCCCCGACTGCGTAGAACTCGCGGCCGAGGCCGGAGTGACCGCCGTGATTCAGCCTGGGGGGTCCATCAACGACCAGAAGAGCATCGACGCGTGCAACGCCCTCGGTTTGGCGATGTACACCACCGGCGTCCGTCACTTCCGCCACTGATTTCGAAGCCCCTTGGCCCTCGCGCTCGCGTTGGCCTTTTTTCACAACTTCACGGCCGCTCCACCCTCGGATTCACGAGAAAGTGGAACTTATCAACCATGGGCACAGAATGCCCTGAATTGCTGCGGTTCAAGGCAAGTGCCCGTCTACCTTTAGGGTATGGGATTGTTCGACTTCTTCACTCAGGAGATTGCCATGGATTTGGGCACGGCAAACACCATCATCTACTACCAAGACAAGGTGGTGGTGGATGAGCCGTCCATCGTGGCCAAAGACCGCATGACGGGCAACGTGGTGGCCATCGGCCGTCTCGCGCAGCAAATGCACGGGAAAACCCACAAAAACATCGAAACGATCCGCCCCCTGAAAGACGGGGTGATCGCCGACTTCGAATCGGCGGAACAGATGATCAAAGGGATGATCAAGCTCATCTCTGGTCGCAAGTCGTGGTTCAACCCGTCGCTGCGCATGGTCATTTGCATCCCCTCGGGCATCACCGACGTGGAGAAGCGCGCCGTCAAAGACAGCGCAGAGCACGCCGGCGGCAAAGAAGTCTACCTCATCCACGAACCCATGGCCGCCGCCATTGGCATCGGCATTGACGTGGAAGAGCCCATGGGCAACATGATTGTCGACATCGGAGGTGGAACGTCCGAAATCGCGGTGATTGCCCTGGGCGGCATCGTGACCGACACCAACATCCGCGTGGCCGGTGACGAGTTCACCCACGACATCGAAGAGTACATGCGCCGCCAGCACAACATCTTGATTGGCGAGCGCACGGCCGAGCAAATCAAAATTGCCGTGGGCGCTGCCCTGCCTGAGCTGGACAACCCGCCTGAAGACTACGCCGTGCACGGCCGAGATCTGATGACGGGCATTCCCAAGGAAATTGTCGTGACCTACTCGGAAATCGCCGGTGCCCTGGACAAGAGCATCAGCAAAATCGAAGAGAGCATCCACAGCGCGCTGGAGCACACGCCGCCCGAATTGTCTGCAGACATCTACAAGACAGGCATTTTCCTCGCCGGCGGTGGCGCCCAGCTTCGCGGGTTGGACAAGCGGATTTCCCAGAAGACGAAGTTGCCCGTGCACGTGGCAGACGATCCGTTGCATGCGGTGGCCAAAGGCACTGCGATCGCATTGAAAAACATCGATCGCTTCCCATTCTTGATGAGAAACTGACCGCGGGGCCGTGCGAAACCTCTTTGCCCTCCTCGCACGCACCCACCGGTGGTTGCTGTTCCTCGCATTGTGGGGAGTGGCGCTGGGCTGGATGAACACCACGTACAGCCACCACCGCACCGCCCTTGCAGGGTGGTCTCTTCGGGCCTCGGGATCGTGGCTCGACGCCGCGGGCAATGTGCAGGAGTGGACCCACCTCGCCGAGTCCAACCGGCTCGTGATGCTCGAAAACGCGAGGCTGCGCGCCGAATTGGAAAGCCTGAAAGAACGCCGCACTGCGCCTTGGCAAACCGGAGATGCCTCGGTGCTGCGCAGCCCGGGATGGAACGGCTCGCCGTGGATGGTCCTCAACCGTGGCGGCCGAGATGGACTGGCGCCCGGGGCAGGCATTCTCTCCCAGGGTTTTGCCGCCGGACGAATCGTGGACACCACGGCCCACGAAAGCCTTGTCCTCACCTTGACCCACGACGAGGCCCAATGGAGTGTCCGGATGGGGCGCTCGGGGCAGGCAGGTAGGTTGCTCGCCAAAGAGGGAGATGTCCGCCGTGCCTCGGTGCTGGACATCCCCTGGTCCCAATTGGTCTTGCCCGGCGACACCGTGATGACGACGGGATTTGACGGGGTCTTTCCCGCAGACGTGCCCGTGGGCATGGTGGAAGACGTGCTGGGCAACGAAGCCGACGAATTCCAAACGGTGGTGGTTTCCCTGGGCGCCAACTATCCTGGTGCCCGGCATGTGGTTTGGCTTGAACATCCGCGCAACGGCAGGCTTGACAGCCTGAGTTCCGCCCCATCCAACACGCCATGAGTGCGTTTTTTCCCTTGTTTTGGACCCTCGGATGGGCGCTGGTTTCCCAGGTCTTGCTCTTCCGCTACGGCATCTTTTGGGGGGGATATGGGTTGCTGGCCATTCACCTGTACGGCCTGCTGAAGATGCCGGTGGGTTGGCCTCCGACGACGTATCTCTTGCTGGCTGCCGTAACCGGAGGAATCATGGATGTCGTGTGCTTCACAGGAGGCATGCACCTTGCAGCCTCGGTGACCTTGGGCATGGCCTACCCAACCTTGACGGCGGCCATGGAATCGCGAGAGGGCTTGCGCCAGGGTCACGTGTTGGATCCTTTCCAAGACGGATGGGTCCGCTACGGCATCTTCGCTGCGCTCGGCCTAGCCGTGTACTGGGGCGTGTTGTTCGCCCTGCAGAATGGCTGGTCGTTGATGGGGCGCACGCTGGGCCAAACCGCCTTGTCCTCCCTGCTCAATGTGGGGGCCTTCATGCTCATTCAAGGCCTCCTGAATCGACCCACGCGGGGCGATCAACGGGGCGTCAGCGCATACCCATGGAGTTGAATGGGCGAGACTTGGCTGGACGACAGCGCATTGTCGGCGCAATTGTGCTCGGAGTGGGGTTGTTGTTTGTCATTCGGTTGTTCCAAATGCAGGTCACCACGGACGAGTGGAAAAACCGCGCCGAGCGCCTGACCGAGGAACAGGAGGTGCTGCAACCTGCACGCGGACTGTGTCTCGACCGCCATGGAGACCTGTTGGTCACCAACGTGCCCAGTTACGACTTGATGGTGGTGCCGCGCCACATGGCCGGCATCGACACGGCCGCCCTGGCAAGCTTGGTCCAACTCGACCGCGTGGAACTGGAACGACGTCTCGCCAAAGCGAGGCGCTACTCGCGCTACAAAGCCTCACCCCTCCTGCGCCAGTTGAGCGCCGAGGAATACGCCGCCCTGTCCTCAGAGCTTTGGCGGTATCCCGGACTGTCCATCCGCACCAAGCCGGTGCGCGAAAACGTCTACGGCATCGCGAGCCAAATCGTCGGCGAGTACCGCGAGGTGGACCGCGAAGACATGAACCGCGATTCCCGTTACCGGCTCGGGGACTACAAGGGCAAATCCGGAGTGGAAGCCCAGTTTGAGTCCGACCTGCGCGGCACGCCGGGCATTCGCCACCACCTGGTGGATGTCCGAAACAACGTGCGAAACACACTGACCGACATGGACTCGCTGCCGGTGACGGGTGCGGATGTGACCTTGACCCTCGACGCCGACCTGCAGCGCTACGCCGAGCAACTGATGGAGGGCAAAAGGGGCGCCGTCGTGGCCATCGAGCCTGCGACCGGGGAGATCCTCGCCTTCGTTTCAGCGCCCTCCTACGACGGCAACCTGTTGACGGGCACGAGTCGGGGTGCGGCTTACGACAGTTTGGCCAAACACCCGTGGAAACCCCTCTACAACAGGGCCGTGCGCGGCACCTACCGGCCGGGCTCCATTTTCAAAATGGTCCAAGGGCTGATCGCCATGGAGCAAGGATCCATCTCTCCGCGCACCCACATCGACTGCAACCGCGACATCATTGGCTGTCACGGTGCCCACACCCAAGACGACTTGCGGCGCGCGGTGGTCCACAGCTGCAATCCCTACTTCTACGAGGTCATGCGCCGCATGGTCAACCAGCATCCAGACAAGGACAAATTCGACAACGCGCGACTCGGGCTGGGGTGGTGGACCGAACGCATCAAAGACTTTGGACTGGGGACGGACCTGGGGGGACACATCCCCGGCACGCGACTCGGATTGGTGCCGGACACCACGTACTACAACAACATCTATGGCCGGCGTCACTGGACGTTCAGGACCATCTACTCCATCAGCATTGGGGAGGGCGAACTCCTCGCCACACCACTGCACATGGCCAACCTGGCCGCCATCATGGCCAACAAAGGATGGTACATGGAACCCCACCTCGTCCGAGACATTGGGGGCAAGGGAAAACCGGAATCCCTGCAAGTGCGCCATGAGGTGGGGGTGAGCGTCAAGCATTTTGACCCCATTCTCGACGCGATGCAAGCCGTGATCGAGGACAAATCGGGAACCGGAAGGCGGGCCTACACCCCAGGCGTCACCACCTGCGGAAAAACGGGCACGGTCCAAAACAAAAACAAGGCCGACCACAGTGTCTTCATGGCCCTCGCACCCCGACAATCTCCGGAAATTGCCGTGAGTGTGTACGTGGAATACGCCGGGGCTGGCGGCGATTGGGCCGCACCCATCGCTGGACTGTTGGTGGAGAAATACCTCCACGGCGACGTGCCGGACACGGAGCGCGAACGTCGGGTCATGGGCGCCACTTACCCCTTGGACCCCCAATTCGCAGAAGTCGAACCCACACAGCCTGACCCATGAGTTCGCGTCGGTTCAATGTCTTGTCCCAGCTCGATTGGCCCACCCTGCTTGTGGTCCTTCTTTTGGTGGTCTTGGGCTGGCTGAACATTGTCAGCGCCACCGCCGAAGCCGAGGTCGTGTGGGACATGAGCGGCAAGGCGGGCAAGCAGCTCATTTGGATGGGCGTGTGCGCCTTCTTGATGGCGGGACTGCTCGCCATCGAAGGGGAGTTCTACATCCGCACGTCGGTGCTCCAGTACCTCGTGGTCCTCGCCTTGCTCGCGGCCGTGTTGGTGGTGGGGAAAAAGGTTGGGGGCGCGCGCTCGTGGTTTGGGGTGGGCAGCTTTGGCATTCAACCGAGTGAATTTGCCAAAACCGCCACCGCGCTCATGGTGGCTTGGTTCCTGAGCCGCGACGGCAGGCCGTGGCGCACCTTGGCTACGAGGCTTCAATCCCTGGCCATCATCGCCCTGCCCGCGGGATTGATTTTGCTCCAGCCCGATGCAGGCACCGTCTTGGTCTTTGGGGGGTTTGTCTTTGTGCTTTACCGTGAAGGTTTGAGCGGAAACGTCCTCCTCATCGGGCTGGCGGCGCTGGTGTTGGCGGTGCTTGCCATCCTGTTTGGGGCGACTGAAAGTTGGTACCCCTTCGTGGGCACCAACACCGGCTTCTGGTGGTTTCTGATTTCATTGGCCGTCTTGGGAACGTGCACGTTGCTGCTCGCCCGGGCCGCCACGCTGCCGCGGTACCGCAAGCGCACGACGCTTTGGGGGACCTTGATTCTGTTGGGGGGCATGGCGTTTTCGACGGGACTGCATTTGGGGATGGAGCACATCCTGCAGCGTCACCAAAGGGAGCGCATCCATGTGCTCTTCGGCATTGACGTTGACAACCCCGATGCGGACTACAACATCCGACACGCCAAGGCCGCGATTGGCTCCGGAGGTTGGACGGGCAAAGGATGGGCACAAGGACCCATGACGGCCTACGGGTTTGTTCCTGAACAAGAGACCGACTTCATCTTCTGCACGGTCGGAGAGGAATGGGGGTTTCTCGGAAGTGCTGGCGTTGTGCTGCTTTTTGTCTTCCTCATACTGCGGGTCCTGCACTTGGGAGAACGGCAACGCTCTCCCTTCACCCGCACCTATGCCTATGCCGTGGCAAGCATCCTGTTCATGCACGTGCTGGTCAACGTGGGGATGGTTTTGGGACTCGCGCCCGTCATTGGCATCCCGCTGCCCTTCTTCAGCTATGGCGGATCTTCACTGATGGGATTCACCCTGCTCATGGGCATTTTGATCCGGTTGGACGCGGAGCGATTTTCGGTGCTCAGATAACGTCGGTCGGCTTTTTTCGGCAATTCATTTGGAATTATCGAACATTCGTCTGAAATTTGAAACATGATGTCGACCACGAACATGTGCTGTTGTTGCTGCTGTCCTCTGGACAGGGCCTCTTTGCGCATGCGTGGATGACAAATTCACATTAGACACGTAACCTCAAGAAGCCCTCGTTCGTAACGGGGGCTTCTTTTTTTGACCCAAACTGAGATGACTGCACCCATCCTCGACCCCAGACTCGCGACGCTCGACGAACTTCGTTGGCACGTCGGCAACACGCCGTTGCATCCCATGCTCCACCTGAGCCCCAAGCCCGGCGTGGAAATCTATGCCAAGCTCGAGTGGCAGCAATTTGGGGGCAGCGTGAAGGCCCGGCCGGCGTTCAACATCCTGCGCAATGCAGTCGCTTCAGGCGCCCTTCGCGGTCGCCGATTGCTCGACGCATCTTCGGGGAACACAGGCATCGCCTATGCGATTTTCGCAGCGGCGGCCGGCATCCCCGTGACCCTGTGCATCCCCGAGAACGCTTCCAAAGAGCGCAAGCACATCCTGAAGGCCCTGGGAGTGGACCTCATTTTGACCAGTCCGTTTGAAAGCACAGATGGTTCTCAAGACGTGGCCCGTGAGCTGGCGCAGTCCCAGCCCGACAAGTACCACTACGTGGATCAGTACAGCAACGACGCCAACTGGATGGCCCACTACAACCACACGGGCGTCGAATTGTGGGAAGAAACCCACCACCGCATCACGCACTTTGTGGCTGGGCTCGGCACCACAGGGACGTTCACCGGTACGGGCCGTCGTTTGAAAGAATTCAACGAAGACATTCAACTCGTGGCGCTTCAACCTGAAACGGCACTTCATGGCCTCGAAGGATGGAAGCATCTGGAGACCGCGCGTGTGCCCAAGATTTTTGACGCCACCGTGCCCGACGAAACCCGTTTGGTGACCACAGAATCCAGCTACACCATGCTTAAGCGCGCAGCGAAAGAGGAAGGCCTTCTCATCAGCCCATCCTCCGCCGCCAACCTCGCAGGAGCCGTGCAACTCGCAGAGGAAATTGACGAAGGAGTCATCGTGACCGTGCTCGCGGACGACGCCACGAAATACAGTGAAGTGATCGAACGCCTCCTGCCATGAGCTTCCTTCCACTTGACATTGACCCCCAGTCCTTGAAAGCCATGACCGACCACGCGGAGGCTGCCTTTCCCAACGAATGCTGCGGGTTCTTCTATGGATCGGAGGACGGACAAATCCGCACCGTCACCGTGTCCACAGAAGTGACCAACAGCAAGGAAGGCGACCAACGCCGACGCTTTGCCATTTCCGACAAAGACTATCTGAATGCGGAGCGGCATGCGGCTCGCGAGGGGTTGACCTTGCTTGGCGTGTACCACAGCCACCCCCTTCATCCGGCGATACCGAGTGAACACGATTTGGCCGTGGCCCTTCCCTATTTCAGCTACATCATCGTCAGCGTGCAACCCGAAGGCACCGCCCATGTCCGCAGCTGGCAACTTGACGAACAGCGGCAGTTTGCCGAAGAGGCCATCGTGGCCCTTCCCGAAGCTTGGCGCATCTCTTGACATCGCAACAACAACACAACACCCTTGACATGGCTCAATTGATCATCCCCACGCCGTTGCGCAAATTCACCGACGGCCAAGGCATCTTCACCCAAGAAGCTGCCACCGTGAAAGACCTTCTCGCGGCGCTTGCCGCCCAGCACCCCGGCCTGAAGCCTCATTTGTTTGAGGACTCCGGAAGCCTTCGCAGCTTCATTCGGGTGTACGTCGGCGACGAAGACATTCATGCGCTTCAAGGCGAAGACACGGCCCTTCAGGCGAACGATGAAGTCAGCATCATTCCCGCCATTGCCGGAGGCGTCTGACCCATTTGAGACTTGGAAACCATGGAACAGATTCAGTTCAGCAAAGAGGAGCTCGAGCGTTACAGCCGGCACCTCATCATCCCAGAATTCAACATTGAGGGCCAACGCAAGCTCAAAGGCTCGAGCGTCCTCGTGATTGGATCGGGCGGCCTTGGCTCCCCGCTCCTTCTTTACCTCGCCGCAGCCGGCGTGGGTCGGATCGGCATCGTCGATTTTGACACGGTGGACGCGAGCAATTTGCAGCGCCAGGTGCTGTTTGGCATCCAGTCGGTGGGCGCCCTGAAAGCAGAAGCCGCGCGCGACCGCCTTGCCTCCCTCAATCCGTACATCACACTCGAGGTGCACAACACCAAGTTCACCAGCGCCAATGCGCGAGAGCTCGTGCGCCAGTACGACGTCGTGGCGGACGGAACGGACAACTTTCCCACGCGCTACCTGGTGAACGACGCGTGCGTGCTCGAAGGCAAAGTCAACGTGTACGCAAGCATTTATCGGTTTGAGGGCCAAGCTTCGGTGTTCAATGAACTCTTGCCTGACGGAACTCGGGGGCCCAACTACCGAGACTTGTTTCCCTCCCCTCCGCCCCCAGGCCTCGTGCCCAGCTGTGCGGAAGGAGGCGTGATTGGGGTGCTTCCGGGCATCCTCGGGTCCCTTCAAGCACTCGAAGTGATCAAGGTCATCACCGGCGTGGGCGACACGCTGAGTGGGCGCTTGTTCCTGTTTGACGCCACCGGATTCACGACGCGAACGATGAAGGTGCGCAAGGACCCTCGCAACCCGCTCAACGGCGAGAACCCCACCCAAACCGAACTCATCGACTACGACCAGTTCTGTGGTATTGGGGTGCCTGCCGCCCAAGAACGCGAGGTGGAAGCGATCGATGTGCATGAACTCAAAGCGTGGCGCGACAGTGGCAAAGCGCACGTCCTCATCGACGTCCGCGAGCCCTATGAATACGGCATCGCCGAAATCGGAGGCGACCTCATGCCACTGGCCACGGTGCTTGAAAGCACCGCGCGCATTCCCAAAGACGTGCCCGTCGTGGTTCAGTGTCGTTCGGGGGCGCGAAGTGCCAAAGCCATTCGCCAACTCGAAGACGCCCACGGGTACACCAATTTGGTGAACCTCACCGGCGGCATTCTGGCTTGGCAAGAACACATTGACACGTCGCTGGCTCGGTATTGACCGAGTTTGGCACGGTCTGTGGAATGTAGAGAGAAGCGTCAGCTCCTTTAGGGTTTTGGTTGGCCGACGTGGACAGGTTGAAGCAAACGGGGCTCCCAATTGGGAGCCCCGTTCTACGTTGCGTTGATCTTGACATCACAGGCCGAGCAGGACCTCGGTCGGCGTCTTTCCACCGAAGAGCATGCGCTCAGGGTTCTCAATCATTTCCTTGATCATGTACAAGAAGCCCACACTTTCCTTGCCGTCGACAATGCGGTGGTCGTAGCTGAGCGCCACGTACATGATGGGTCGAATCTCCACCTTGCCGTCAATCGCCACCGGACGCTCCACAATGTTGTGCATGCCCAGGATGGCGCTTTGCGGCGGATTGATGATGGGCGTAGACAGCATGGAGCCAAAAACTCCCCCGTTGGTGATGGTGAAGGTTCCTCCTTGCATCTCGTCGACCGTGAGCTCTCCATCGCGGGCACGAATGGCCAATCGCTTGATCTCGGCCTCGATTTCTGCGAGACTCATGGTTTCCGCATTGCGCACCACAGGCACCATCAACCCCTTGGGGGAACTGACCGCGATGCACACGTCGGCGTAGTCATGGTAAATGAGCTCCTTGCCGTCGATTTGGGCATTGATGGCGGGGAATTCCGCCAGCGCTGTGGTCACCGCCTTGGTGAAGAAGCCCATGAATCCGAGGCCCACACCAAACTGCTCACGAAACGCGTCCTTGTGCTTTTTGCGCAGGTCCATCACGGGCTTCATGTCCACCTCGTTGAAGGTGGTCAGCATGGCCGTCTCGTTCTTCACAGAGACCAAACGCTCTGCCACCTTCCGGCGCAGCATGCTCATCTTCTCACGGCGGGTCTCACGGCTGCCGCTCCATCCCGAACGCACGTTGCTCGCGTCAAATCCAGCGGCCAAGGCCGCCAGCACATCCTGTTTCAGCACGCGGCCGTCGCGACCCGTGCCCTGGATGGAGCCGGCGGGAAGACCCGCATCCGCCATCGCCTTGCGGGCTGCCGGAGAGGCATGGCCTGCAGCATGGCTTGCGCCAGTCGTTGCAGGAGCCGCAGGGGCAGGGGCCGGTGTAGGCGCGGGCGTGGCTGGCGCAGGTGCGGGGGTGGCTGCAGGAGCTGCAGCGGGAGCCGGTGCGGCCTCGGGCTTTGGGGCCGGGGCTGCAGCGCCTGCAGGACGCTCCGCGTCCGTGTCGATCAAACAACACACGTCTCCAACCGCAACGGCATCGCCTTCCTCGGCCTTCAAGGTGATGACGCCTGCAGCTTCGGCGGGCAATTCGAGGGTCGCCTTGTCTGAGTCCACCTCAGCGATGGCTTGGTCTTTTTCAACGTAGTCGCCGTCCGACACCAGCCACGTGGCGATTTCCACTTCGGAGATGCTTTCTCCGGGGCTGGGGACTTTCATTTCTAGAATCGGCATGATCGTGTCGTTGGTGGGTCTGATTCAGGTCAAAATTTTGCCATGGCCACCACCTCTTCAAGCAAGGCATCGTGGCGTTGTTGGTGAACCGCAGGGGATCCTGAGGCCGGGCTGGCGCTGGCGCTTCGTCCCACGTATTGGAGGTCGCCCAAGCCGTGGATGGCCATGTGTTCGTTCATGAAGGTCCAACCGCCCATGTTGCGAGGTTCTTCTTGGAGCCACACGAGTTTCGCGTTTTTGGCTTGTCGCTTCAAAGCCTGGGCCACGGCATCCGCTGGGAAAGGATGAAGCTGTTCCACGCGCACCACGGCCATGTTCTTGGGCACGCGGTCCTCAAATTTTTCGAGCAAATCGTAGTACACCTTGCCCGAGCAAAGGACCACAGTGTCGGCATTCTTCACGCCATGGGCATCGTCGATGACTTCCTGGAATTTGCCCTTGGCAAAATCCGCCATGGTCGACACCGCCTTGGGGTAGCGAAGCAGCTTCTTGGGGGTGAAAACCACCAAAGGCTTGCGGAAGGAACGGTGCACCTGGCGACGCAACACGTGAAACATGTTGGCTGGGGTCGTGCAGTTGGCCACGATGATGTTGTCTCCAGAGCCGAGCTGCAAGAATCGCTCCATGCGCCCGCTGCTGTGCTCGGAGCCCATGCCTTCGTAGCCATGGGGAAGCAACAAGGTGAGGCCGTTCATGGTCCGCCACTTGTCTTCGCCCGCACTGAAGAACTGGTCCCACATGATTTGGGCGCCGTTGTTGAAGTCCCCAAACTGCGCCTCCCAAATGGTCAATCCGTTGGGGTTGGCAAACGCATAGCCGTACTCAAATCCACTCACGGCGTATTCCGAGAGGTGGCTGTTGTACACCGCCATGCGGGACTGGTCTTTCTTCAATTCGTTGAGCAGGATCCATTCCTCCTCGGCGTCTTCGGTCTTCAGGACCGCGTGACGGTGCGAGAACGTGCCCCGTTCGACATCCTGGCCACTCAAACGCACGGGATGGCCTTCCATCAAGAGGCTGGCGTAGGCGAGCATTTCACCCATGGCCCAGTCAAACTGGTCTCGGTCGACCATGCCAAGGCGATCGTTCATCAACTTCTTCACCTTGCGGAAGAACTTGGGACCGTCGGGCAAGGTGTTCATGGCCACGGCCAGGTCGGTGAGCTTCTTTTGCGCGACTCCCGTGGCAGGAGAGGTGGTCAATTCAGCCTCCTTGGCGGGTCTGTAGCCCTCCCAAAGCTCGCTGAGGAAGTCGTCGACCACGGACAACTCCATGGTTTTGGCTTCCTCAAATCCATCTTCCATGCGCCCCAACAACTCGGCCTTCATGGCCTCGGCCTCTTCGGCGCTCACCGAGCCGTCGGCAAGCAAACGCTGGAGGTAGATGTCACGCGGAGAACTGTGGGCTGCGATGGCCTTGTACAACTTGGGCTGGGTGAACTTGGGTTCGTCGCCTTCGTTGTGTCCGTATTTGCGGTAGCCCAAAAGATCGATGAACACATCGCGGTGGAAGGTCTGACGGTATTCCAGGGCGATGTTCATCACCTGCACCACCGCCTCCACATCGTCGGCGTTCACGTGGAAGACCAACGACTTGGTGACCTTCGCCACGTCCGTGCAGTAGGTGGAGCTGCGTGCGTCGAGGTAGTTGGTGGTGAAGCCCACTTGGTTGTTCACAACAATGTGAACAGTGCCGCCCGTGCGGTAGCCGTCGAGGGCGGCCATTTGGGCCACCTCGTAGACCACGCCTTGTCCCGCGATGGCCGCGTCGCCGTGAATCAAAATCGGCAACACACTGGCTTCGTCGCCGTCCCTCGCATCGATGCGGGCGCGGGCGATGCCTTCCACCACAGGGTCCACCGCCTCGAGGTGCGAGGGGTTGGGCGCCAAGGTGATGGTCACCTCCTCTCCGGTGTCGGCCACCTGCTTGCGCGAGTAGCCGAGGTGGTACTTCACATCCCCATCGAACAAGCCATCGCCGTCGTAGGCTTTGCCTTCGAATTCACAGAGGATGTTGGCGTACGGCTTGCCAAGGATGTGGGCCAGCGTGCTGAGGCGACCACGGTGTGCCATGCCGATGACGACTTCGCGCACGCCACGGGTGGTTCCCGTTTCAATCAAGGCGTCGAGGGCGGGAATCAGGCTTTCCCCTCCTTCGAGGGAGAAGCGCTTCTGGCCGACGAACTTCTTCTGAAGGAATTCCTCAAAGAGCGTGGCCTGGCTGATCTTCTTGAGCACGTGCTTTCGGCCTTCGGCGTCCAAACGTGGGCGGTTGGCCAACTCAATGTGCTCGCGAATCCACTTGAGCCGCTCCGGCTCGGGGATGTACATGTATTCAATCCCAATCGAGTGACAGTACGTCGACTCCAGATGGGTAATGATGTCTCGGAGCTTGGCCGCGCCAATGCCCACTTCATTGCCCGCTTGGAACACCGTGTCGAGGTCCGCCTCGGAGAGGTCGAAGTGCTCGAGTGCCAGCGTCGGGGTGTAGGTCCGACGTTCGCGAACGGGGTTGGTTTGGGTGAACAGGTGACCTCGGGTGCGGTACCCGTGAATCAGGTCCAGAACCTTGAACTCCTTGAGGGTCGCGGGAGAGGCCGCATCGTCGCCATACGTGGCGCGGCTGAGGTCAAAACCTGCAAAAAAAAGCCGCCACGTGCGGTCCACCGATTCGGGGTCCGCTTGGTAGCGAGCATAGAGGGCTTCGAGTGCGCCAGGTTCGGCGTTACTCAGAAATGAAAGTGGGTCCATGAGGACATTGGGCATTTAGCACCCCCAAAGATAAGCCCACCCGGGGGGACGCCCCAAGGAATGCGCTTGGAATCAGTGGCTCCGTGAAACCACGTGCTGGGCCAGCCCCTCAAACCACCCTGACGTCTCCGCAGAGAGGTTCAAGGTGCGGAGTGCGGAAACCGCTTCTTCGACGTGCTGGGCCATGCGGCGCTGCGCTTCGACATCGGCGCCCGCCGCCACCATGGCGGCACGGACGGCCGTGATTTTGGCCTCTCCCTGATCCGACCCGGACGCAGGATGCACCCCCACCCATGGGGCCAAGGCCTTCCGCCCTTCCTCATTCGTCTCAGTCGTCAACCAGAGCAGGGTTTTCTTGTCCGACAAGATGTCGCCTCCCACTTGCTTGCCCGTCGCGCCGCTTTTGCCGAACGTGTCCAAGAAGTCGTCCTGAATTTGGAACGCCAAGCCCACGTTCACGCCGTAGCGGTACCATGCCTCGACGCGCTCCGAAGAGGCACCGGCTGCCCGCGCGCCCATCGCGGCAGAAGCTGCAAGAAGGACCGATGTCTTGAGTCGAATCATGTTCACGTATTCGTCCACCGTGACGTTGTCACGCGTCTCAAACGCCATGTCGCTCTGTTGGCCTTCGCAGACTTCTTTGGAGGTCACGTTGAACATGTGAAGGACGTCCGCCAAAGCGTCGGAGGGCGTGCCTTCCAGCGCCGTCAAGGCCAAGGTGTACATCACATCTCCAGACAAAATCGCCGCATTCTCGGACCACTTGGTGTGCACGGTGGGGCGTCCACGGCGAAGGGGTGCCTCGTCCATGATGTCGTCGTGCATCAAGGTGAAATTGTGGAACAATTCCACGGCCATGGCCGCGGGCATGGCCGCATCGAGCGCACCTCCCTCGGCTTCGCACGCTGCGAGAGCCAACACGGGCCGAATGCGCTTGCCTCCGAGCGACAAGAGGTAGTGAATGGGGTCGTACAACTCGTCTGCAGCCCCGACTGGATAAGCACTGAGGAAGTCTTTCATGGACGCTTCAAGGGCGTCGCGCCAGCGTGCTTCGGAGGAGGAGAGACTCATGGGGAAGAAAAGTCAGAAGTCGTTCAAAATGTTCGGTGCGCTCATCGTCCGCGGCGAAGCTGGTCGAGCAGGTAGGTGCCGTACCCGCTTTTGACGAGCGGCTGGGCCAACGCTTGGAGCTGGGCATCGTCGATGAAGCCCATGCGCCAAGCAATCTCTTCCAAGCACCCGATTTTCAACCCCTGGCGGTCCTCAATGACCTGGACAAACTGCGAAGCCTGCATCAACGACGCGTGGGTTCCGGTGTCAAGCCAAGCCATGCCGCGGTCCAACACACCCACGTGGAGTTTGCCCGCCTCCAAGTACGCCTTGTTGACGTCGGTGATTTCGTATTCGCCACGGGCACTGGGCTCGAGGTTGGCCGCGATGTCCACGACGTCGTTGTCGTAGAAATACAGTCCCGGAACGGCGAAATTGGACTTGGGTTCGGCAGGCTTCTCCTCGATGCTCAGCACCTTGCCGTCGGGGTCGAAATCCACCACCCCATACCGCTCCGGATCGCTGACGTAGTACGCAAACACAATGGCCCCATCGGGGTCGGTGTGCGCGCGGAGGGTCCGGCCAAAACTCTTGCCGTAGAAGATGTTGTCTCCCAGCACGAGCGCGACCTTGTCGTTGCCAATGAACTCCTTGCCCAGCACAAAGGCCTGGGCCAGGCCATTGGGCACTTCTTGGACCGTGTAGGTGAAGGAACACCCCAAGTTGGAACCGTCGCCAAGGAGGCGCTGAAACGAGGCTGAATCCTCGGGCGTCGTGATGATCAGAATGTCCCGGATGCCCGCAATCATCAAGGTCGACAGCGGATGGTAAATCATCGGCTTGTCGTAGATGGGCATCAGTTGCTTGCTGACGGCCTTGGTCAAGGGCCAAAGACGCGTGCCACTCCCTCCGGCGAGAACAATTCCTTTCATGGGATGAAGATACACAAGGGTCAACCCCGTCCCCGCAGGCCTTCGTGCTGCTCCTCGCCCTTGCCGGGGCTGGTGCCTTTTTGGACTTGGAGATCGTCCAACGCCAAGATGTCCTCCTCATCCAACAAATCGATGAACGGCTCGCTGAACGTCCGCGTGGTCACGTACTGGGCAAAGCTCATCAGGAGCGATGGCAACACCATCAGGTTGGTGAACATGGCCACGAGGAGGGTCACGGAGACGAGCAAGCCGAGGGACCGCGTGCCGTCGAATTCACTCATTGCGAACATGAGGAACCCAAAGAACAGCACAATCGACGTGTACATCATGCTCACCCCCGTTTCGCGCACAGCGGCCAAGACCGCCGCGCGGATGTTCCAGCCGTTGGTCTGGAGCTCTTGCCGGTATTTGGCCAAGAAGTGGATGGTGTCGTCCACGGAGATCCCGAACGCCACAGAGAACACCAAAATGGTCGAGGGCTTGATCGGAATGCCCGTCCAGCCCATGACCCCCGCCGTGAAGAGAAGCGGGAGCAAGTTGGGGATGAGGGCGATGCCCACCATCCGTGCACTCTTGAACAGCAGGGCCATCACCAAGGCAATGACCATGATGGCGAGCGTCATGGAAATGGCGAGGTTCTTGACGAGGTAATTCGTGCCTTCCAAGAACACGATGCTCGTGCCCGTGATGGTCAAATCGTAGCGCTCCGGCGGGAAAATGCTGTCGATGCGCGGTTGAAGCTTCGCCATCAAGTCTTCCATTTCGAGGGTGCCCACGTCGGCCATGTTCGCCGACACGCGGGTCACCGTTTTGGTAGAATCCACGAAGTTGCTTGTGACCGAGCTGGCGTCCGCCACATCGGACGCGGCCGACTCGGCACCCCGGAAGTAGGGCCCCATGAAGCTCCTTTCCTGGCGGGACGGCAAGCGGTATCGCTCAGGGTCCCCGCCGTAAAACGCCTGCACCCCAAATTTCACCGCATCCACGGCACTCAGGCTGCGCGAAAACTCCGGGTACTCCCTGAGAAGATTCTGAAATTTCTCAATGCGCTTGAGGTTGGCGGGGCTGAGGATTTGGCCTGGTTTTTTGCCATCAATGAGCACCTCAAAAGGCATCACCCCGCTGAACTTGGACTCGAGCCAGCCAAGGTCGACCAACACTCGGTCTTCGTCGGGCAAGTCGTCGACGATGTTTCCGGTGGTGACCATTTGAGTCATGCCCCAAGCGCTCAAGACCGCCACCACCAACGCAGCCACGTACACGCCCGTGCGCTTTCCCTGAACGGCAGCGACAAACGTGCCCACCACGCGGTCCACCCACACCCGATCCAAATGCGTCAGGTGATGCTCGCGAGGCTCAGGCAGCCAAGTGAAAAGCGCAGGGATGAGGACGATGCTGATGCCAAACGCCACCATGATGCTCAGCGACGAGACTACACCAAACTCCACCAAAATCGGACTGTGCGTGAAGATGAACGTCGCGAATCCAAGGGCGGTCGTGGCGTTCGTCAGCAACGTGGCGTTGCCCACCTTGGTCACCATGCGCTGCAAGGCCAACATTTTGTTCCCATGGCGCTTGAACTCTGCCTGGTATTTGTTGACGAGGTAGATGCAATTGGGCACCCCGATGACAATCATCAGCGGGGGGATGAGGGACATCAACAGGCTGAGCTTGTAATCAAACAGGCTCATCATGCCCAAAGACCAAACCACCCCCACCGCCACCACCGTCAGGCACACACTGACCACGGCGAGGTTCCGGAAGAACAAGAAGAGCAACAAGGCCGTCACGGCGATGGCTGCGCCGATGAAATACCCCAATTCTCCTTTGACCTTGTTGGTCATCGAAATCCGAATGAAGGGAAGTCCGCTGAGGTGCGTTTGGATGCCGGTCTCGGCCGCCCACCGGTCGGAGGCCTCGATGATGTCCTCCACGATGCGTCCGCGCTTGGGCGAATTGAGCATGTCCAGGTTGAACACAACCATCATCAGCGTTGCGTCGTTGTTGGGGCTGTAGAGGAGGCCGTCGTAAAAGGGCAGAGACCGCACCCGGTCGACAATCTCGTTGGCGCGGGCATCCGTCAGCGGCGGGGCATTCGGTTGGGCGTCCACCATGTCGGGCGCCACAGGTTCCAACAAAAAGGACTTTTCGGAAGGGTGTTTCACCACCTCAAACGCATTCGTGATGGCGAAGACCGAATCGATGATGACAGTAGGCTGGCCATCCACCATGACGCGCAACGCGCGGATTTCTTCCGCGAGCGCATGCCATTGGTTCAAGCCCTCGGCGGTGCGCAGGCGCGCATCCTCCACCCCGATGACCAACACGTTCCCCTCGGCACCAAAGGACTCAAGAAAACGCGCGTGGGCCAACTCCGCGGGATCGTCCTCAGGCAAGATCCCACCGTACTTGTATTGCATCCCCAAATCAGGAATCGGCACCGCCATCAGCAACGTGATGACGAAAAGGCCGACGACCGCGGGCAAACGGTGACGAATCAAAAAAGAGGCAATGCGCGACCACATGGAGGGTGCAAAGAAACAACACGAGCGGGTGCAGACCTCGACCTCCGAATTACCTTTGTCCCATGGAAAACTACGACGTCGTCGTCATCGGAAGCGGCCCCGGAGGATACGTGGCTGCCATTCGTGCTGCCCAACTCGGAATGCGCACCGCCTTGGTGGAGAAATACAACACCTTGGGTGGGACGTGTTTGAACGTGGGGTGCATCCCCTCCAAAGCCTTGTTGGACAGCTCTGAACACTACCACCAAGCCAAGGAGCAGTTCGCCACGCACGGCATTGAAGTGGGGTCACTCGGCATCGATTTTCCCCAGATGATTGCCCGCAAAGGCGAGGTGGTGTCCCAAACCACCGAGGGCATCAACTTCCTCATGAAGAAGAACAACATCGACGTCCATCACGGACTCGGTTCTTTTGTTGACGCCCACACCATCGCCGTGACGCCCGCCAAGGGCAAGCCGACGCAGATTGGCGCCAAGCACGTGATCATCGCGACGGGAAGCAAGCCCAGCACCCTCCCCTTCATTGACGTGGACAAGAAGCGGGTCATCACCAGCACAGAGGCCCTGAGCCTGCCCAAGTTGCCCAAATCCATGATTGTCATCGGCGGCGGGGTCATCGGGCTCGAACTCGGTTCGGTCTACGCGCGCCTCGGCACCGAAGTCAATGTGGTAGAATACGCAGACAGCATCATTCCCACCATGGACCGCGCGATGGGTAAGGAACTCATGCGCTCGATGAAAAAGCTCGGCGTGAAGTTTCACCTCAAGCACGGCGTGAAAGAAGTCACGGCCACCGGACGCAGCGTGACCGTCAAGGCCGATTCCAAGAAAGGCGACGAGGTGACGTTCAAGGCTGAATACTGCTTGGTCAGCGTGGGACGTCGTCCCTACACCGAGGGCTTGAACCTCGGGGCTGCCGGCCTCAGCACGGATGAGCGCGGACGCGTGGGTGTGGACGCCCACATGCGCACCTCCGTGCCGCACATCTACGCCATCGGTGATGTGGTGCGCGGCGCGATGCTGGCCCACAAGGCCGAGGAAGAAGGTGTGTTTGCCGCCGAAACCATCGCCGGACAGCACCCGCACATCGATTACAACCTCATTCCCAACGTGGTGTACACCTGGCCTGAAGTGGCCGGTGTGGGCGCCACCGAGGAGCAATTGAAGGCCGAAGCGGTGCCCTACAAGAGTGGAAGTTTCCCCTTCAAGGCCAGCGGCCGCGCGCGTGCCAGCATGGACACAGACGGACTGGTGAAGGTGCTCGCACATGCGGAGACCGACGAAATTTTGGGCGTGCACATGTGCGGACCCCGCGCGGCAGACATGATTGCCGAAGCCGTGGTTGCCATGGAATTCCGGGCCAGTGCGGAGGACATTTCCCGCATGTCCCACGCGCACCCAACCTTCACCGAGGCCATCAAAGAAGCGGCCCTCGCCGCCACGGAAAACCGCGCGCTGCACATTTGAGCGCGTCGGTTGTTGTGAACGCATGAGTCTAACGATGAAGACCTGCATCCTCATTGTGAATTTGGGGACGCCTGATGCACCGACGCCTGGCGCGGTGGGACGATACCTGCGTGAGTTTTTGGGCGATGGCCGCGTGATCGACTTCCCGTGGTTGCCCCGCAAAATCCTGGTGAACGGCATCATTGCCCCCATCCGCCGATTCAAAAGCGCGCGAGAGTACAAGAAGGTGTGGACCGACGAAGGGTCCCCGCTCCTGCTCTACGGCGAGTCCTTGCAATGTGAGCTCCAGCAGCGGTTTGACACCGACGAAGCCCGCCATGCGTTTGGTGGTGAGGTGAAGGTGGAGCTTGCCATGCGCTACCAACACCCCTCCATGGACCATGTGATGGCCCGCATGGAGAAGGACCGTTACGACCGCATCTGCGTGCTCCCGCTCTACGCCCAGTACGCCTCAGCGACGACTGGATCCACCCTCGAAAAAGCCTTCAAGATTTTGAGCAAATGGTACGTCATTCCCGAAGTGGTGGCCATCAGCCAATACTGGGATTTTGACGGATACCTCAAGGGATTTGTGGAGCAAGCGGCGGCGTTTGATTTGGACAGCTACGACCACATCTTGTTCAGCTACCACGGGCTTCCCGAGCGTCAGGTCAACAAGATCTACGAAGACCGAAAGTGCGCCAACCACAGCTGCGAAGACGAGATCAACGACGAAAACCGCCAGTGCTACAAGGCCACGTGTTACGCGACGAGCCGTGCCCTCGCGGAACGCCTCGGACTCTCCGAGGACCGCTACACGGTGTGCTTCCAAAGCCGTTTGGACAGCAAGTGGTTGCGGCCTTTCAGCGACGACGTCATCGTGGAACGTGGCGAAGGGGGCGACAAAAAGTTGCTCGTCTTCAGCCCCGCGTTCGTCGCCGATTGTTTGGAAACGCTGATTGAAATTGGGGAAGAATACCAAGAGGTGTTCGAAGAGCACGGCGGCGAGCACGTCGACCTTGTGCCCAGTTTGAACGACCACCCCACATGGGTGGATGGCTTGGAAGACCTCGTGCGTCAGCGCATGGGCGCGGCCCCTCGGCCCAACTCGGTTGCCTCAGGCGAACCGAACCCCTAACTTCCTCGCATGAACGTGCGCGAACTGCCTCCATTGCAACCCCTGTGCGATCGGCACAAGCACGTCGTCCTGTTGTGGGATGAACGCATCGAAGGAAGGGCACTGCTGGGGGTGGGCGCCAAACGCTCCCTCCTCGTCGCCTCCCCCACTCCGGGGAGCTGGGACAGCTGGAACGCCTTTGTGGAAGAGACGCAACGTCGAGAGGCTTGGGCCTTTGGGTGGTTGGGATACGACCTGCACGAGAGCCTTGACCTCGCCGAACCGCACGAACGCTTGCCTGCCACCCCTCCCCATCCTGGAGGTTGGCCGCTCATGTGCTGGTGGGAACCGGATGTCGTGGTGGAATGGGCGACGGGCAGCATGTCGCCCCACCTTGTGACTGGGGAGGGTGCGTTGGCCCAAGAGGTCATGCAATGCCTGACCTCACCCCGAGCCGAGGAACAACCGACGGGCCGAGCGGACGCGAAAGCATGGCACCCGCTCGAACCTTGTTGGAGCGAAGAGACCTACACGTCGAAGTTCCACCAAGTTCATGACGCGCTGCAACGCGGCAACATCTATGAGATGAACCTGTGCATGCCTTGGTCGGGACGCGCTCCCGGCGAGGCGAGTTGGTCCATCTTCGAGCGTCTCGCTTCCCAAACCCGGGCCCCGCACACGGCGTATGTTCAAGCAGGACCGTGGCGCACCATGTGTGCGAGTCCTGAGCGGTTTTTGGCCAAACGCGGACGCACCCTCCACTCTCAGCCCATCAAAGGCACCGTCAAGCGCGGCCAAACGCCCGAAGAAGACGACGCCCTGAAGCACGCCTTGGCGACAAGCGAAAAGGAACAGGCGGAAAACGTGATGATTGTGGACCTGGTTCGCAACGACCTCAGCCGGGTGGCGGCGGCAGACTCGGTGAATGTGGATGAGCTGTTTGGCATCCACACCTTCTCGACCGTGCACCAAATGATCAGTTCCGTCTCGTGCACTTTGGCCGAGGGGGTGACGTCGCTGAACATCATGCGGGCCACGTTTCCCATGGGGTCGATGACGGGCGCCCCCAAGCTCAGTGCAATGCGGCACATCGCCGCCTTGGAAGAAGCGGGGCGTGGGGTGTACAGCGGGGCGCTGGGCTACGTGGCGCCCGACGGCGATTGGGATTTGAACGTGGTCATTCGATCCTTGATGCATCATGGGGACAGCGGCCGCGTCGACGCCACGTTTGGAGGCGCCATCACCTTGCTTGCCGACGCCCAAGAAGAATACCAAGAGTGCCTGCTCAAAGCCGAAGCACTCCGCCAATGTCTCGTGCCATGAGCAAGGTGCAAGACCAAGTGGGCCGCGCGTTGAAAGAGGCCGGAATTGACCGCCCTTCCAAACTTGTTGTGGCGGCCAGTGGCGGACTCGACTCCACCGTGTTGCTCGAGGTGTTGCACGCGTTGGGACACGAACTCGTTGTCGCCCATGTCAACCACGGCACCCGAGGGGAGGAGAACGACGGCGACCGCGTGGCTGTGGCCGCATGGGCGACTCAACATGGGTACCCCTTCGAAGTCTTGACGCTCGAAGCCCAATCCCTGGTGGAGGGGCCCCAAGGTTTCCAAGGAGAAGGGCGCAAGGCCCGCACGGCGTGGTTTGAATCGCTTTGCGCCCGGCACAATGCCGTGGCGGTGGCCACCGGACACCATGCCGACGACCAGGCAGAAACGTACATGCTCCACGCCATGCGAAGCTCCGATCCATGGGCGGTCAAAGGCATGGCGCTTCGCGATGGCGTGCGGGTTCGACCCTTGCTGGGGTTGTCCAAACGCGACCTGTTGGCCCATGCCCAACACATGGGGTGGACCTGGCGCGAAGACCCGAGCAACCAATCCAACGCCTATTTGCGCAACCGCATCCGACATGAGGTGCTGCCTTTGATGGAGGACCTGCGGCCTGGAACGCGTGCGCACCTGAACGTCTTGGCGACGCGTGCCGAGGCACTCGCGCGTTTGGTTGCGCCGCTGCTTGAACAGGCCCGTGACCGCGCCGAGGCCCAGCCCGGCCATTGGCGCATCGAGGTCCTGATCCAGGATGCTTGGGCGCAAGAGGCCTTCCAACGGACCTTGGCTGAGGAAGGCTGGAGCCTGTCGGGCGCACAACGCGCATTGGCGTTGGTGGACGCGCAGGTGGGCAATGTCGTGGAGCACGGCACCCAACGCGTGGTTCGAGAACGCGAAACGCTGGTCTTTGCGGTTGCGGAGGCAGGCACTTTGCCCCATCCTGTGACCCTGTCTAAAGGGGCCGTTGAAGGAGAAACCGACACGACCATGGGCACCCTTCGCTGGACACCTTCCACGTGCCCCACCTCCACCGAGGGTCTTGGCATCCACCGCGCTTGGCTTCCTGCCAAGTGGCTCCCAGTGACCGTTCGGCCTTGGCGCCATGGCGACCGTCTCCAGCCGTTGGGCATGCAAGGCCAAAGCAACGTCAGCGACGTCCTGACCCAAGCCAAGGTGCCCCACGCCCTGCGTCCAACTGCGCTTGTGATCGAGCGAGAAGAAGACGGCCGTCTGCTTTGGGTCGTTGGACACAAAGTTTCCGAGCAACTGCGGTTGGACCCCACGACCTTTGAAGGCCAGTCCGGGTTGACCATGACATTCACCCCCACCCCATGAACTCCTCATCCTACGCCACACCGAAGTTCCTGAACGGAAAGGACAAAGACGCCGCCATGGTGGGCTTTGTGGTGCTTGCGGGACTGTTCATCGCCAGCCTGGTGTCCTGCAACCTCATCTTCCGAAAGTTCTTCACCTGGGATCTGGGCGGGCTGACGTTTGAGCAAAGTGTGGGACTCCTTCCCTACCCGCTGACCTTCTTGGTGACCGACCTCATCAGCGAGGTCTATGGCAAGCGCAAAGCCAACCTCGTGGTGTTGTCAGGATTGGCGGCGTCCTTGATGGTGCTGCTCATTGTGTCCCTCGCAGGCACCGTCGAGGCCACGGGATGGTCGCCGGTTTCAGGGGATGAATTTGACCACGTGTTTGGCCAAACCGCCCTGGCTGTCGGCGCGAGCATGGCGGCCTACCTCCTGGCCCAATTCATCGACGTTCGGATTTTCCACTTCTGGAAACACCTCACCCACGGCAAGCACCTGTGGCTGCGAAACAACCTGTCCACCATCCCGTCTCAAGTGGTGGACACCGCCACCGTTTTGGTCCTGTTGTGCGCGGTCGGCGAAATTGGGTGGGAACGGTTTGGGGCGTTGCTCCTCAACGGCGTACTGTTCAAGTCCCTTGTCGCGGCTGCCGACACGCCGCTGGTTTACGTCTGCGTAGGCTGGATGCGCCGGCGGTTTGGCCTTGCAGAGGGACAGGAAATTGACCTCTGAGTGAGGTTCCTCCACGGGCGATTGTCATGAATTGGGACCGGCGTGAATTTGGCATCCTCCAACGCGCGGTATCTTAGCGAACCTACTGACACTGACATGCACAACTGCACCTCGATCGTTTCCATGCTGAAGTCCGGTTTGTGGAACGCCAGCCAAAGGTTGGCCACCGCGCTTCTGCTGCTCCTTTCTTTCAACGCTGTCGCCCAAATTGAAGACCCTGTCACCTGGGACGTTGGGCTTTACCCCAGCGAACAAGAGGGCCTTCACGACCTCGTCATCCACGCCAAGGTGGACACCTGTTGGCACATTTACAGCCAAGACAACAACCCCGACGACGGTCCCGTGCCAACCGAATTTGGCTTCGAGTGGCCTGCGGGAGTCAACGCGCAAGGAGAAGTGCAAGAGTGCACCCCCATCGAGGAATACGATCCCAACTTCATGTTGGACCTCAAGTTCTTCGAGGAAAACGTGCATTGGCGCCAGACCGTCGATTTGCGCGGCGCCTCCGCGAATGCCAAAATCTCCGGTTACGTGTACTTCATGGTGTGCGATGCCAGCATGTGCCTCCCGCCTGAGGAGGTGCCCTTTGAGGTGGGCGTGGGCGACATCCGCGACGCTGGGGACCGTCCCAACTACTGCGCCCCCTCGGAACACTGGTGCAACCACGAAGCGCACGAAGAAGGGGGAGGCATGTTCAGCGAGGGTGGATCTGAAGTCCATTCCGTGGAGGAAGTCCAACGAGAAGGAGAAGGAGAAGAGGAGGAAGAAGGCTTGTTTTGGACGTTCCTGCTTGGATTTGGGCTTGGGTTGGCGGCGCTGTTGACTCCGTGTGTGTTCCCCATGATTCCGATGACCGTGAGCTTCTTCACGAAGCAGTCCAAAACCCGTGCCGAAGGCATTCGCAACGCCCTCATCTACGGGTTCTTCATCATCTTCATTTACACCGCACTCGGATTGGCACTGACAGCCTTCTTTGGGGTGGATGTGTTGAATGTGATTTCCACGGACCCCATCTTCAATGTGTTCCTGTTCCTGCTGTTGCTCGTTTTTGGGGCCAGCTTCCTTGGCGCGTTTGAAATTCAGTTGCCCTCCAGCTGGGCCAACAAAGCCGACGCCGCATCCGACCGAGGCGGCATCATTGGCATCTTCTTCATGGCCGCAACCCTGGCCATTGTGTCCTTCTCATGCACAGGCCCTCTTGTGGGCTCGGCTTTGGCCGGAGCCGCCACCGGATCCTTCGCCGCACCCACCGCGGTGATGCTTGGATTCTCCTCGGCCCTGGCGCTGCCCTTTGGGTTGTTCTCGGCCTTCCCCGGGTGGTTGAACAGCTTGCCACAAAGCGGGGGCTGGTTGAACAGCGTGAAGGTGGTGTTGGGCCTGCTGGAAATCGGTTTTGCATTCAAGTTCCTCAGCAACGCCGACCTCGTCCTGCAACTCGGCTTGTTGCAGCGTGAGCTTTTCATTGCCATTTGGATTGCAGTCAGCTTGACGATTGCCTTTTACTTGTTTGGGTGGTTCACCCTTCCCCACGACAGCAAAGTGGAGCGCATCGGAGTGTTCCGATTCTCGCTGGGCATGTCGTTCATGATGCTTGGCATCTACTTGCTCCCCGGCATGTGGGGCGCCCCTGTCAACCTCATCAGCGGCTTCCCTCCTCCCACCTTCTACAGCGAATGGAAGCAAGGTGGTCATGGCGGCGGCGAGGCCGGCCACGGTGGACACGTCGAAGCGCGTTTTGACGACTACGACGCGGGTTTGACTGCAGCCAAAGCAGAAGGCAAACCCATGCTCCTCGACTTCACCGGCTGGGCTTGTGTAAACTGCCGCAAGATGGAAGAGCAAGTTTGGTCGAACCCCGAGGTCGCCCGCTTGCTGACCGAAGAGGTGGTCCTCGTGTCGCTTTATGTGGACGACCGCAAGGCCCTCCCTGAATCTGAACATCGCGTGGAGCAATACGGAGGCAAGGATTTCCGCATCAAGACCATCGGCAACAAATGGTCCTACCTGCAGGCGTCCCGCTTTGACCGCAACGCCCAACCCTTCTACGTCATGATTGACCACGACGGGGAACACTTTGGAGGCAGCGCAGGGTACGACCCGGATGCCGACGTCTTCATCGACTTTCTCAAAGACGGATTGGCCCAATTCAACCGTTGATTGCGGAGGGCCAATCGCAAATTGCCCGTCCCTGCGGACAGGCATGACGCGGAGTTTTGGCCCATGAACACCATCTTTGAACGAATGAAACTCCGGGACCATTTCGAAGAGGGCGCAAAGCTTGCAGATGCCGTCTTGCGTGACGAAGCCTTTCTCGCGGCCATGGAACGCGGAGCGCAGCTCTTGGTCGAGGCCCTTGGGTCCGGGCACAAGATCCTGTCCTGCGGCAACGGCGGTTCCATGTGCGATGCCATGCACTTCGCCGAAGAGTTGAGTGGCCGCTACCGAGACGACCGCAAACCCTTCGCAGCCCTTTCCCTGTCCGATCCCTCAGCCATGACCTGCATCGGCAATGATTACGGATTCGAGCAGGTCTTTGCACGCCAAACGCAAGGGTTGGGACAAGCGGGGGATGTGCTCCTGGCCATCAGCACAAGTGGCAACTCCGCCAACGTGCTCGCGGCAGCCACCCAAGCCAAAGCGTTGGGCATGGGTGTGCTCGCTTTGACCGGCAACGATGGAGGCAAACTCGCTGGGTTGGCCGACGTGGAGGTTCGCGTTCCCTGGTCTGGATACGCCGACCGCATCCAAGAGGTCCACATCCGGTGCATCCATGCCTGGATTCATGCTGTGGAGCAACAGCTGACTTGATTTCATGGTGTTGCACACGTGGGGCTTCGTGCAATCGAGGCCTGACTCGCCATGGGTCAAAGTGGAGTTGCGTGCCGAACCAGGCGCAGTGTTCAGGGTGTCAGGCCTGCCCTATGCGGCCGCATTGTCCAGCCTCGCGCGGATCCGATCGGCCTTGCAGAGCATGGATGTTCGGTGGCCGGGGAAGGCCTTGACTTTGCACGTTCATCCCGCCTTGCGGGCTGGAGAAATCAACGAACTCGATGTCCCTGTGGCCTTGGCGCTCCTCGCCATTTGGAAGAATCTTGGGCCCAAGTCGTTGTCGGAACTGGTCTCCACAGGAATGCTGGGATTGGACGGAGAGACCAGGCTTCCTCGCACGGACGCCATCCAAGGGTTTCGACTTCCTCCCCCTCCTCGAGGCATTGTGCGCGCCATGGGGCCACCCAATTCGTTTCCAGCCCAAGCGCCCTTCCCAGTGCAAGAAGGCCGGCACCTTTCTGAGCTGCTCGGCTTGCTCAAGCGCCCGCCCCCACTTTTCCAACCGCACAAAGCGTCCGTTGCCCCGCACTCTGCAGGTGGCTGGACCCACATCGAAGGTGAAGGCAAAGCCAAAACGTGGTTGTGCATCGGCGCCAAATTCCGGTTGCATGCCATGCTGGTCGGTCCGCCCGGGGTCGGCAAATCCTCACTTGTCCGCGCAGCCCACGCCTTGCTGCCTTCAGAGAGCACTCAGCCCAAGCCCTTTCTCGCGCCGCACCCTGCCGGCGGCGTGGGCGGATTGCTCGGGTCTTGGCGACGGGGTGAGGCTGTGCCAGGTGCATGGGCACAGGCTGACCACGGCCTGCTGTTTCTCGATGAATTCTCGGAATGGACCAGGCCTGCAAGAGAATCGTTGCGGCACATCATGGACACCGGCTCTCTTCATTTGCACCGGGCGGAAGGATCGGCCCATTGGGCCTCGGACCCATGGATTGTGGCCGCCATGAACCTGTGCGCATGTGGACAGCATCCCGAACGGTGCGCCTGCGATCCCGCGGAGAAGCGGCGGCACCGACGCAAGGTCAGTGCCCCTTTGCTCGAGCGGTTTCCCATTCAGTTGGACATGGGAGGAGACGACGTTTCCGAATGCCCCAAGGACTGGGAAGCGTGCAAGGCGTGGGTCCAAGATGCACGTGTGCCCCCGGACACGTGGACCGAAGCGGCCATGCAGTTGGCCCACACCATGGGGGAACACGCGAGGATGAGCAAGCGTGTGCACCATCACCTTCGCAGGTTGGCGGCTGGACATGCCCTGTGGGAAGGCCGAGAGCGCGTTCTGACCGACGATGTTCAGGCGGCGTTTGACGTCCTGTGGATGAACCGGTCTGGTTGGTGGGGTTCACCCTGAATGTCCAGCCGTACTTTCGTCCTATGGCCACCCTTCTTCCCGCCCGCGGACACACCCCAATTCTCGACGCCAGTGTTTGGCTTGCGCCCAATGCCACGGTCATCGGAGAGGTGCACATGGCCGCGGAAAGCACAGTGTGGTTTTCAGCCGTCGTGCGTGGGGATGTTGCGCCCATTCAAGTCGGACGACGGGTGAACATTCAAGACGGCGCTGTCATTCACGGCACTTTCGGGCAGAGCCAAACGGTGTTGGAAGACGATGTCAGCATCGGACACAATGCGATCGTGCATGGCGCCCATGTGAAAGAAGGCGCCTTGATTGGCATGGGATCCGTGGTCATGGACCATGTGACTGTGGGCGAAGGCGCCGTGGTGGCTGCGGGCGCGGTCGTCTTGGCTGGAACGACGATTGAAGACGGCGAACTTTGGGCTGGGGTGCCGGCAAAATGTCGTGGCCAAGTCAGCGATTCCCTTCGAGAACACCTCAGCCAAACTGCCGCCCGCTACGTCGAATACGCGGGCTGGTTTCAGGAAGACAGCGCGACAGGGGAGTGATTCCCAAGCGGGTCAAAGGACCTCGGGCCAAGGTGCCTCAACGAGGTCGACAGACGTCCCCAGAATGTGTGCCGCCCCGTCGGCAAAGGATTGGGTCCAATCGGTGACCTCAAATTGCCGCGTTGGCGCCGTGGAAGACGACAAAGCCCTGCGCGCGTCCAACACAGACGCCACGCGTTCCGCCACAATGCCTGGGGCATCCAACACCGCCACCCTCCGCGGCAAGAGGGCACAGATGTCCTCCATCACCAAAGGGTAATGCGTGCACGCGAGCAGCAAGGCGTCTTTGTCCGCCGCCCATCCATCGGCGAAATAGGCCTCCACCACCGCGCTTGAGATGGTGCCGTTGTAAAACCCCTCTTCAATTGCACTGGCCAACAAGGGGGTCGCCCGGGACGTCACCGACAATCCTTGGGCGGAGAGGAGTCGTTCGTACACGCCACTTTGAACCGTGGCGCGCGTCCCGATCAACGCCAGCTCGCCGTGGGGATGATGCAACGCGGCCCAATCCACGACGGGCTGCACCACGTCGATGACAGGGATGTCTGGACCCACGAGGTCTCGCACTTCGTCCAAGGCGTTGCTCGAGGCCGAATTGCAGGCCACCACCAACGCCTTGCAGCCCCGGTCCAGCAGCCGCTGGGCGATGCCCACCGCGTAGGCTTTCAAACGCTCGGGGCTCTTGTCCCCGTAGGGCATGTGGGCCGTATCTCCCACATAGCACAACGACTCCATGGGGAGTCGTTGCAGCAGGGCCTTGGCGATGGTCAAACCGCCAATGCCCGAATCAAACATGCCGATGGGCGCGTCGTTGCTCATGGCATCCGCACAGGTGGCTTACATGCCCAGCTTGGTCTTCACCAAGTCCGTCACATCCTCGCCTCCGTTGTACAACGTCACGCCTGTGCTCGTGTCAAAGATGTAGGTGAAGCCCTGCTCTTTGCCCACCGCCTCGATGGCGTCGCGCACGCGCTCGATCATGGGTGCGAGCAACTGCTGCTCCATTTGGGCGAGGTCGTTCTGGATGGTCATGCCAAATTCCTGCAAACCCGCGTCGAGCTGCTGGAGTTCGCGTTCCTTCTGTTGGCGAATGGCGTCAGGCCATGTGGCCGCCTTGGCTTGGTAGTCCGCGAATTTGGTCTCCAGTTCAGACTGCATGCGCGACACCTCGGTCTCGTATTCCGCAGCTGCAGCCTCAATGGACGCTTGAGCCTCTGCCCGCTCAGGCAAAGTCAACAAGATGTCTTGGGCGTCGAGGTGACCGAATTTTTGGGCCACTGCGTCGGTCATGCCGAGGAGCGCCACAAAGGCGAGGAGGAGAATGTGTTTCATGAAATTCTTGTTCTGTCAAAGGTCTTGCAGAAAGCCGCACACAGGCATGCTTTTCTGTGGGGATTGTTCAATTCTTGCTGCCCGAGCGTGTCATGGTGTTGCCACGTCCGCCGGTGGCACTGTTCATGCGGTCGCGGGCGTTGTTTTTGGCGCCGTTGACCGCGTCGCGGCCACGGTCCATCATGCTGCCGCCGCCCTTGCCACCGTCGTCGTCACCCTTGCCGCCCTCGGGCTCAATGGTTTCGCCGGGCACGTAACCCAACTTCTTGATGAGGCGGTCCGAGATGTCGTACTTGGGATTGGTGTAGAGCATGTTGCTCTGGTTGCTTTTGTCAAAAATCACCATGTATCCGCTGCCCGACGCGATGTCCTTGAGGGACTCGAAAATCTGCTGTTGGATGGGCTCGATGAGTTCTTGACGCTTCTGAAACAACTCGCCATCCACCCCAAACTTTTGCTTCTGCATGTCCTTCGCATCGGCGCGCTTCTTCGCAATCTCGTCTTCACGCTTGACGCGCATCTCTGCCGTCAACAACACACGCTCTGCGCGGTACGCCACTTCGAGGCGGTCGGCGGCTTCGAGTTTGGCCTCCACATCCGCCTGCCACTGGATGGCGTAATTGTTCAGCTCCGTTTGGGCCGTGGCGTACTCCGGCATGTGCAAGAGCACGTACTCCGAATCGATGTAGGCAAACTTCTGCGCCTGTGTGGTCAAGGTCACACCCACGAATGCAACGGCCACGAGGACGCGGGTCGCGAGGCGCTTGAGGGAGGTTGAAGGAGAAGTCATGAGGTTGTCTTGTCAAATTTGGGGCCAAACAGGGCGCGCATCAAAGTTCGCCCATGTTCATGCCAATCGAAAAGTGGAACTGGCCGCGGTCCATGTTGGGCACGGAGGACACGTCATCCAAGCGCCACCCGTAGTCCAGTCCGAGGAGACCAAACATGGGGAGGAAGATGCGCATGCCCACGCCCGCCGAGCGGTAGACCTGGAATGGATTGAACGCACGGGGGTCCTCCCAAGTATTTCCACCCTCCAAAAAAGCGAGGGTGTAGATGGTCGCACTCGGGTTGGTGCTCAGCGGATACCGCAACTCCGCACTGTATTTCGCGACCACGGGGGCGCCGGTGTTTCGATCTGGTGCGGTGAGACTCAAGTCGTCGTACCCGCGAAGGTTGAGGATTTCCCGGCCATCCAACACGAAGCCACTCAGGAACACCCCACCGAGGTAGAACCGTTCAAACGGACTCAGGCCCGTGACGCGGTTGTACGACCCAATCATGCCGATGCCGGCGGCCGTGCGCAACACCAGGCTTCTCGGGTTCTCTCCGCCGCTTTGGGTCAACGGTGTGTACCACTCGGCCTTCACCTTCCACTTGTGGTACTCCACCCAGCGGAACCGGGTTTGGTCGTCCACGGGCGTGCCATCCTCGTTGGTGTAGAAGCCCTCTGGGCGGAACATGCTGTACGGAGGCGTGGCCTTCACGCTGACCTCCACATTGGAACCCCACACGGGGAAAATGGGGTCGCTGACAGAATTCCTGCCCACCACCGCCGTCAAGGCCAGGTTGTTCGAACGCCCCTTCGAGAAACTGAAGAAGGACCCAAAGTCGTCCAGGTTGAAATGCTGGTAGGAAAGCGAGGCTTGGAAGACGAACCAGTCGTCCGGCTTCTTCCAGCGCTGGCCCAACCCGAGTTGTGCACCCGTGATCTGAAGCGACGTTCGTGCCTCGTTGATTTCGCCGTCAATCAGGCGGGGCTGACCGTTGCTCTGAATCGATCTCCAGACGCTGAAGCTCAACGAATTGGGCTTCTTTCCGCCCAGCCACGGCTCGGTGAAGCTGAAGTTGTAGCTCTGGAAGAAGAGGCCGTTGGACTGGGCCCGCAGCGACAAGCGTTGGCCGTCGCCCGTGGGGATGGGACGCCACGTGCCCTTCTTGAACATTTTGGACGCGGCGAAATTGGTGAAGCTGATGCCCAACGTGCCGACCACACGGCCTCCGCCCCAGCCCCCGCTGAGTTCGATTTGGTCTGAGGGCTTTTCCTCCACCGTGTACTCGACGTCGACCGTCCCGTCCTCCGGGTGCTGGATGGGGTTCACCCCAAACGCCTCGGGGTTGAAATACCCGAGCTGGGAAAGCTCGCGCTGGGTGCGGATGATGTCCGTTCGGCTGAACAAATCGCCAGGACGCGTCCGAATTTCCCGGTACACCACGTGGTCGTTGGTCTTGCTGTTGCCCTGGACCAACACGCGGCCGATGCGGAATTGCTGGCCTTCCATCATGCGCACCTCGATGTCAATCGTGTCGCCTTCCACCCGCTTTTCGATTGGGCGCGCCTGGAACGTGAGGTAGCCGTCGTCTTGATACAAGGAACTCAAATCCAACCCCTTGGGATCCATGAACACTCGGGTCTCCAAGCGCTCCATGCTGAACACTTCCCCCCGCTGGATGTCGAGCAAACTGTCGAGCTGCGTGGTTCTGTACTTCGTGTTTCCAGTGAACGTGATGTCCCCGAAGTAGAACGGGTTGCCTTCCTCCACCCAAACGTCCAAGACCACCTCCCCTTCCGCGTTGCGGCTCAGGCTGTCTCGCAGCACGCGCGCATTGCGATAGCCCGCGCTGTGGTAGTGGTTGACCACGTTGTCCAAATCGGTTTGGAAACTGGTCTCGAGGTACTTCGACGCCTTGTAGAACCGCCACCATCGGCGCTCCTTGGTGTCTTTCATCTTCCGCGCCAGCACCTCCGTGTCCATGGCCTCCACGCCGTGGAACGCGATGCGGTCGATTTTCACCTTCTCGCCTTTGTCGATGCGGATGCGCAGCTTGGTGCCGTTGGCAAACAAGGTGTCAGACTCCTGCTCCATGGCGATGTCCACGTCGAGGAACCCTTTCTCCACGTAGTGATCGCGGATGCGCTTCGTCGCCACCGCCTTGACGTTGTCGTCCAAAATCCGGCCCGTCAGCAGGTCAATTTTGCCCTTGACCGTTTCCTGCTCCGAACGGTTGACTCCTGCAATCGTGTAGCGCGTCAATCGTGGAAGTTCCTGCACGCGGATGACCAAATACACATCCCGTCCACGAACCTCCGCGACTTCGATTTGGATGTCGGAAAACAAATCCTGCGCCCAAAGACCTGTGATGGCCCGTTTGATGTCGTCGCCAGGAATCTCAATTTCCTGACCCACCTGAAGCGAACTGAACAGTTTGATGGCCTGCACATCGGTGTACTCGGCACCCAACACCGTCAATCCTGCAATCTTGTAGGTCGACGTGAGGGACAAATCGATCAGGTCGCCCCCCTCACTTTGCGCCCACATTGAGGGGCTGTCCAAGGCCATCATGCAGGCCAAGGAGGCCAACCACATCCACGCTCTCATCAACTTGGCTTTGCATTGGGAAGGGCACCAAAGCGGCGCTCTCGGTGTTGAAAATCTCGAATGGCGTCGAAGAAGTGCTCCTTTCGGAAATCCGGCCAAAGCACGGACGTGAAATGAAATTCTGCGTAAGCCAGCTGCCACAGCATGAAGTTGCTGATGCGGTGCTCGCCCGATGTGCGAATCATAAGTTCAGGATCGGGCAAGTCCGCCGTTTGCAGGTACTTGTCAATGGTGGAGGGCAGGATGTCCTCGGGCTTCAACCCCTCGCCCATCATGGTGCGAATGGCCTCCACCATCTCCCACTTGGCGCTGTAGCTCAAGGCCAATACCAAATCCAAGTGAACCTCCCCCTCTGGGCCTTCCTTCACGCGCTCCAACTCGGCCTGACACGCGGCAGGCAAACTCGCGACATCTCCGATGGCGCGCAGGCGAACCCCTTTGCTGCCCAACTCCATGGCCTCTTGCACCAAGGTCTTCACGAGCAAATCCATCAGCGCGTCCACCTCGTCCTTGGGACGGTTCCAGTTCTCTGTGCTGAAGGCGTACAGCGTCAAATACCGCACACCACTCTCCAAGGCGGCTTCCACCGTCGCCCGGACCGATTCCACGCCGTGGGCATGTCCAAAGACCCGTTCCTCGCCGCGACGCTTGGCCCAGCGGCCGTTGCCGTCCATGATGACTGCCACGTGCTCAGGCACGCGATGGGGGTCGATGCCGGCCGCGCGCAGTGCCCGGTCTCGGGCCTCGTTGGGGTGGGTGCTTGGCGAGGTCATTGTTCCCAGCAAGTTGTGGCTTTTTTGCTGACGCGAAAACCCAAAGAGAACAAAAAGTAGCCGTACCGGTCGTTGCGACCAGGATCGCCGCGCTGAAGGCCTTCGAGGCCCTGACCCGCGGGCAAATCGTCGAGGCTTCGGTCGGCGAATTGCACGGCGATTTGGCCTCGCGCCTCGCGGAGTCGCGACGGATTCATGTACACCGTGCTCACGTCATCGAGGTAATCGGTCCACGTCTTGCGGGCGCCCCATTCAAATTGGAAGGTCATGCCCGAGCCCAAGTTGCCTTTCCACCCCAAACCATACGGCACGGCCACGCCCCACGTGAGGTAGTTGGGCACGTCTTCGAACCAGCCTTGGCCCTCCGTCCCCATCGGCTGCAGGGGCTGCCAGTTCCCGTAGACGTCCTGCCCTTCGGGGTCGTGCGTGTACACGGCAAAGCCGGCGAACAGGAAAGGCACGAGCTGACGCTTGGGGTTGCCGACGGCATGGTCCCGGAAATTCAGCTCCGTGGCGAGGGAGTACTCGTTGATTTGGTTCCGGAAATGCAGGTTCCTGTTTTGCTGCCAACCATTGGGGTGGTCGGCATCCCACGCTTCGATTCGGCCTTGGAGATACTGTCCTCGGAAAGACCAACGCGTGTTGAGGTTGTGGCGGTAGAAACCACCTCGGGTCACGTGGCTGACCGACCGAAACATGTTGCCCGGGTTCAAATCGCCCACGTACCACGCCGTGCCCAACTGCACCCCAAGCTCCTTGCTCGTCCCGCGCCGGTTGCGCTGTGCCTGTGCCTGTGCCTCAGGCACGGCCACCCACGCCAACATGGCGATGAGAATCAAAAAGGGGCGAATAGAGAGGTTCATCGTGGTGTTCAACGCACGAAATTACGCGGGATTGCCTTGATTTCAGCGTTCCCGAGGGTCGAGTCCCCAGTGCATTTTTTGACGAACCGTGGAAAAAAAGTCTTGGTGCTCCAAGTTGATGAGCGTCACGCTGAATCCTGCGGGCTTGATGCGCACCTCCTGGCCCGGTTCCAATGGGAAAGACCGGCTGTCCATGCTCAGCAAAAACTGCGCGTCCCGGCCCCCGGCCACAAGGGTGATTTCGCCTTCAAGCGGCACGACCAAAGGACGGTCGTTGAGGTTGTGTGGCGCCACCGGCGTGACGACGACCACGTTGGACCCGGGATACACAATCGGGCCGCCTGCACTCAACGAATAGGCCGTCGACCCGGTGGGGGTGCTCACGAGCAGCCCGTCTGCCCAATACGTGTTGACAAACTTGTCGTCGCGGTGGACGTCCACCACCACCATGCTCGCCGTGTCGCGCTTGTGAATCACAACTTCATTGAGGGCGTAGGGGAATTCCCCGAGGTTTTGGCCCTCGACTTCCACGTGCAACAAATCGCGCTTCTCCTCCCAGATTTTGCCTCCGATGTAGGCATCCATTGCGAGGTCAAAAGCGTCCATGCTGACGTTGCTCAAAAAGCCAAGACGCCCCGTGTTGACACCCAAAATGGGGATGGCGCCATGGCGCACGAGCGTGGCCGCTTCGAGCACGGTTCCATCGCCGCCAAACGCAAGCAGCACATCCACGCCCTGCGGCACTTCACCTTCGTAGGGCACGAGGCCGGCGGGAAGGTTCATGTGGTCGCTCAGTTCGGCCATGTAGGCTTGGGAGATCCAGGCTTGGGCATCCAAGGCCAAAATCCGGTCCAGCGCCGCGCGCAAAGCTTCTGCATCGTCGGGCGAAACCGCTTTTCCAAAGAGGGCAATGCGCATGGGATTCAGATTTAAGGTTCGAGGTAACGCATGAACGCGTCAAAACGCGCGCGCATTTCGTCTTCCAATTCAGGGGCGTTGTAGAAACTCTGCACCTGGTATTCGTGGCGACGCAAGGTGGCCATGAGGGACTCAATTTCCTCGGTGTTGACCTTGAAGGTCACTTCCAAAAATTCGCTGTCCTCCACGGGGGCGACGTTGAAGCTTGTGATTTGGGCCCCGTCGGCCTCCACAATGCGCACAAGTTCGGCGGGACTCAAATCCTTGGGCAAGACCTCGAGCACGAGCGTGCTTCCGGGGAAGCCCCAACCCGCGCGTTTGGCCATGAAACGCAACACCGCGGCACGGTCCACCGCCCCGCGATACAAGCCCTCGTGGACGACAGGCAGCACATCCACATCCGACCAGCCCATGCGGGCAACCACGTCGTAGACATGCAAATCGTGGGGAATCGCGTCCCGGGTCATCGGCGCTTCGGCAATGAGTGCCGATTCGTCGAGCTCGAGCAGCGTCGCCTCGGACACCGTGCCCTTGTACACGTCCTCTTCCACCACCGGAAGGTGCATGAGTTTGAACTCATCCATCACGGTGAGGGCGCGAGCGACCTGGTCGGTCAACGCAAGGACCGGAAGGTCCAAGGACAGCATTCTCTGGGCGCGCATGGTGTAATTTCGCTCTTTCACCCAAAGGTAGGTATGACAAGGCTCAGCGTCAACGTAAACAAAATCGCCACCCTGCGCAACGCCCGGGGCGGCACGGAACCGAATGTCGTCGAAGCGGCCAAACGCATTCAGGCGTTCGGCGGAGAGGGCATCACCGTCCATCCGCGTCCCGACGCCCGCCATATCACCTATGCCGATGTGCGCGACCTGCGGGCTGTGGTTCACACCGAATTCAACATTGAAGGATATCCGAGCCAAGACTTCGTGGATCTCGTCTGCGAGGTGGGGCCCGAGCAGGTGACCTTGGTACCCGACCCACCGCACGTCCTCACAAGCAATGCCGGCTGGACAGTCACAGCGCACCGCGACATGCTCAAGGACGTCTTGTCGACGTTCCGCGAACGCGGCATCCGCACGTCGCTCTTCATCGAAACCGACCGAGCCCAAATCGAGGCTGCGGCCGCCGTAGGCGCGGACCGCATCGAGCTGTACACCGAGTCCTTCGCCGTCCAACATGCCCACCTCGGTCGCGAGGCCGCCCAACCCTATGCCCAAGCGGCAGAATGGGCGCACGACGCCGGTTTGGGTGTCAACGCAGGTCACGACCTCAACCTTGCCAACCTGCGCGACTTTGCAGAAAGCGTTCCCCACCTCGACGAGGTGAGCATTGGGCATGCTCTGATTTCGGATGCCCTGTACCTCGGCCTGTCCAACGCTGTGGCGCAGTACCGCGCATGCCTCCACACTCCGTGATGGCCCTTCACGCGCGACACCTTCCCTCCGCCCTCGGGGACCAAGCACCCCACCTGCTCATCCTGCATGGGTTGTTGGGCAGCTCGGACAATTGGCAGACGCTGGGCAAGCGGTACGCCGAATCACACCACGTGTGGATGGTGGATGCCCGAAACCACGGCCGCTCCCCCCACGACCCCATTCACACCTACGAGGCCATGGCCCAAGATGTCGCGGACTTCATGGACGCACAGGGCATCGCGAAGGCGTCCTTGCTCGGCCACAGCATGGGTGGAAAAACCGTCCTGCTCCTCTCTCAACTGCACCCCGGACGCGTGGACAAGCTCGTGGTCGCCGACATCGCAGCCCGGGCCTACACCCCGCACCACGGCCCC
>Ga0163109_10000091_pt1 | contig 73231 bp, 52 predicted proteins | sample CRUFie1St13metaG_FD_108704 | JGI IMG/M metagenome (GOLD analysis project Ga0163109, IMG submission 108704) | Marine microbial communities from the Costa Rica Dome - CRUD Field 142mm St13 metaG | ecosystem: Environmental > Aquatic > Marine > Oceanic > Photic zone | place: Costa Rica: the Eastern...
AGATTTGCTAATTTTGGCTTTCGGAGCCACATAAGACAAGGGGCGACCTATCCCCATAAGTCGCCCCTCTTTTTTCTTCTCTATGCCTAAGGACCACTCTGTGAGTGCATCCAAAGGACTTTAACCTTGACGTTCTCTCTCTGTCACTTCGAGAGATGTGTTTGTTCCAAGAATCTCGTTGGATTTTCTTATGGCCGAAACTGTTGGCGTCAGTGCATATATTTTAACTGGAAAGAAACATTCTTAGTAACCTTACAATCTTGGTAAACTAATACTCTTGGTAAGTTAATAATCCGAATAACTACCTCCTATTCTAAGTACTCTCTCTTGGTTACACAATAAACCAAATGTCTACTAATCTTCCTGCTGTTAGACTTACTTTTCTCCAAACCAAGAGCCTCAAGAAAAGGAGTAGTGGAACGCAGAACGTAAGGCAGGTTATTTTCATCAACAATCTTTGATTGAACCTTAATGACAGCACCTGATCTTCTATTTTCCCATTGAAAAAAGGAGCCTACCGACCCATCCAGCCTCCGTCTACTAGCATAGTCGTTCCGTGCATGTAGTCGGAGGCCTTAGAGGCTAAAAACACTGCGGGTCCCTTAAAATCATCGGCTTGGCCCCACTTTCCAGCTGGAATCCGTGAAAGAATCGAAGCGCTCCGTTCCGGGTCATTTCTCAACGCCTCAGTATTATCGGTTGCAATGTAGCCCGGGGCAATCGCATTGACGTTGATCCCTTTGGAAGCCCATTCATTCGCTAAGGCCATCGTGAGCTGCCCAATTCCCCCCTTGCTGGCCGCATATCCAGGAACTGTGATTCCCCCTTGATAGGTTAAAAGAGATGCCGTAAAGATAATTTTCCCATTTCCTCGCTCGACCATCCCCTTACCAATCTCCCGGCTGAGAATAAATTGGGCATTCAGATTCACATCAATCACCTTGTCCCAGTACTCATCGGGATGATCCACGGCTGGCTTGCGTAAGATCGTTCCCGCATTGTTGACAAGGATATCGATCTTAGAGTGGTCTGAATTTACTTCTTTGATAAATCTATAAAGCGCTTCACGATCAGAAAAATCACAAGTGTATCCAAAAAATGAGCATCCTAGAGCAAGTACCTCCGTCTCCACTTCGCTCCCGGAATGTTCCAAAGTCGCGGAGACCCCGATGATATCTGCTCCCGCTTCCGCCAACCCAACGGCCATCGATTTGCCAATGCCACGCTTGCAGCCCGTAACAAGAGCGGTTTTCCCCTCCAAATTGAACCTAGCTAAAGATTTCATATACCAACTATTTCATTAGGCCACCATACTTCAGTCTCTCTGCCACACTGGATCAGGTACTTGATCCCGTCGGGGTTCGCATCTATTTTCTCGAAGGTTGCCTGTACCTCTTCTATCGGGGCGATCTCCGTGATAAGCGAGTCAATGGGGAGCTTTCCTTCTCGCATAAGCTCGATCGCTTCGTCAAAGTCACATTCCTCGTACAAACGCACCCCGATCAACTGAATCTCAGACCAAAAGAACTTGAATAGATCTACTGAGCGCGGCTCCGGATGAATCGCCACCATGACAATTCGACCCCGCACATTGGGAAGCTCGGTCATGAGCTCTGCACCCGGCCCAGATCCTGATACCTCGAATACACAATCCGCCATATCGCCGTTGGTCATTTCACTGACAACATCAACAACATTCTGGGTAAGCGGGTTGATTCCCTCGACACCTAACTCCTTCGCAAAACTCAAACGGGATTCGTTGACCTCCAAGAGTATGACTCGTGCACCTTTCACTTTAGCGACAAGCGCAACTAGCAACCCAATCGGACCTCCCCCAATTACCACACAGGTTTCTCCAAACCTCACTTTCCCAAGTCTAACATCATGAACCGCAACTGCAGCCGGTTCAACTATTGCTCCATGGCTCAAAGACACACCCTCCGGCAATTTGTGCAGCGTATAGGCAGGAACTGTCCAAGAGGACTGCATTCCTCCCGGACGATCGATTCCGAAGAACTTCATATTTTTGCCGACGTGGGAAAAGCCTTTGTCAAAGGACGCCGCTTCACCAAACAACAGAGGCCGCACCGCTACCTTGTCTCCTACTTGAACCGTCACGACTCCTTCGCCCAGCTCAGCCACAACGGCGGATACCTCGTGCCCAATCGTCTGAGGAAGACTAACGCGTTGATCCATATGGCCGTGATAGATGTGCATATCCGTTCCACAAATACCACAATAGGCTACATCCAAACGAACCTCCCCAAGTCTAGGTGGAATCGCCGCACTCTCGCCAACTTCGATTTGCTTACCTCCTTGATAGTTTGCCGCTTTCATCTTCTAAAATTGAAATTGCACCTCCATCGAACCCCTTGCAAGCTTCGACAAAAGCCATTTAAGAATCTCACTTCAATCGAAATATTTCCTTTTCCAATGTCGTCTGGAAGCTTGGGAGTGCCCGGTCCCACGGCTTTGCCAACCGCAAAATAGCCTGCCGCAATAAACGGTCTCTTCTGCAGCCTAGCCCCTTAATAAACCATAGATACGTTAATCCTGCCCGATTTAAAGATCTATATTCCTCTTGAAAGAAACGCCTAATACCCAAACCCTAGCTTGATCATGGAAATCCGGATTTTATCAGTCGACATCGAGCGCTTCAATGCCAGCACGCGCATGCCTTTCAAGTACGGAATCGCCACAATGACCCATCTGCCACACGTGTTTCTTCGTGTGGATGTCAACTTTGACGGTGTGAATCAAACTGGAATCTCCGCCGACCATCTACCCCCTAAGTGGTTCACCAAGGATCCCGAGAAAGATCCATTGGAGGAGATCGAGGATATGCTAGTGGTTATAGAGAATGCAGGAAAAATCGCCCAAATGATCTTTAGCGATTCTGTATTCAATTTCTGGATTGAACTTTACCAAAAACAGGATGATTGGGCGGCTGATTCTTCCACTCCTCACTTGCTCGCACACTTCGGGACCTCTCTGATTGAACGAGCGTTGATTGATGCCTTCTGCCGCCAACAAGGGCGTACGTTTGCCAACCTACTGCAAGAAAATGCATTCGGTATCCATTGGGATTCCATCCGGCCAGAACTAAAAGGGAAGGAGCCAAAGGATCTCTTTCCTGCGCCTCTGGAATCAATCACTATCCGACATACGGTTGGCATGGTAGATCCTCTGACTGAAGCGGAAATCATCGAAGACGAACGTATAAACGATGGCCTGCCTCAGTCGCTCGAAAACTGTATCCAGTTTTATGGAGTTAATCACTTCAAAATAAAGGTAAACGGACATCTTGAGCAAGACATCGAACGACTAGGCGCAATCGAAAATTTGTTCGATCGTCTCAATTTGGTAGACTTCGCCTTCACCTTAGATGGTAACGAACAGTTTCACAAGGTTTCGACCTTCCGCGAGTTCTGGAATTCACTGCAAGAATCCGAACATATGAGAACGTTCTTCGAGCATCTCGTCTTCGTCGAACAACCGTTTCATCGCGATCTCGCGCTCACCGAACCCATCGGAGACGCTCTTAAGTCCTGGACTCAAGCGCCTCCGATTATCATAGACGAGTCAGACGCCACCCTCGATTCCGCATACACTGCTTTGCAGCTCGGCTACAGAGGAACCAGCCACAAAAACTGCAAAGGCATCTTTAAGGGAATTATCAATAAGGCCATGATAAACCAGCTTAATCTCGATAGTGGCACTAGCAGATTTCTGATGAGCGGTGAAGACCTAGCCAACATCGGGCCGGTAGCTAATCACATGGATTTGGTCGTTCAAGCGTGCCTGGGAAACGCAAGCGTCGAGAGAAACGGTCATCACTATTTCAAGGGCCTATCTCTGTTTGATGCTTCGACTCAGGAAAGTGCTCTTAGCAGCTTTCCCGATATGTACATTTCAGAGAACAATTATGCTCGCCTAAATATCCGGAACGGAGTCCTCCCCATCCACGAACTCTTGAGCTTTCCCTTCGGCACTGACAATTCTCATTTCTGAGTTTTCCAGGGTAATAGAGGATCGCCAACCATCCACACCACCAATTACAAAGATGTCGTTTAGTATTCACCCACTATCTAATACTCCCTAATTCCTTAACCATCGTGCATTGCCAAGCCATTTAATTAGATTGCCCGATCTGCAAACGCAAATTAACCGATCTTTAAATTGATAATAAACCGGCTTACTATAAAACAGATTCTCTAACATAGCTGTATCCTACAAAACTACCTAACTTAACTTCGAATGAACGACGCCACCAATCTCCCCTCATCTCCTGAGATCCTAACCACCACTGTCGGATCTTACAGCCCGATCGACTGGCTGGCTGCTTTGCCCAGTGAACAGTCCGTCGAAGATGCGACCGCCATCGTTATCCATACTCAACAGCGTTACGGAATCGACCTCCCAACCGACGGAGAACTCTATCGATTTGATCTCAATCACCCTGACACCAACGGGATGATTGAATATTTCATTTCCCGGCTTGGCGGAATTGATACCAATGTCGGTATCACAGACGCCCGCAATTTTCAGAACAAAAAGGAAATGAGCTTCCGCCTCAAACCAGCGGGAGTCGTTAGGGGCCCCATTGGCGAGGGTTCGCTCGATCTTTTTGGGGCATGCTCACGTTCAGCAACCGTGGCCAATGGCCCGCTCAAATTTACCCTGACGAGCCCCTATATGCTCGCCCGAACCCTACTCGACAATCACTATAAGAGCCTTGAGGAGCTCACCCTCGCCATCGCGGATGCCTTAGCAGAACAGGTCAGTGACCTTCCTGCCGCTTGCGTGCAAGTCGATGAGGCCAATATTCCCGGCAGCCCTGAGAACGGTCCCCTAGCTCAAGAAGCGATCAATCGGATTCTCGCCGAGGTAGCGGGTGAGAAAGCCGTTCACTTTTGCTTCGGCAACTACGGAGGACAGACCATTCAGGCGGGTGGCTGGGAACCTCTTGTCGACTTCCTCAATGGCCTGCACGCCAGCCACCTAGTTCTTGAGCTGGCACATCGCCCGGACAGTGATTTGGACGCTCTGAAGGAAATTGATCCTAAAATCAAGCTGGGCATTGGCGTCATCGACATCAAGGTGAACCACGTCGAATCCCCCGAGGAAGTAGCCTCAAGAATCGAAAAAGCGGCCAATGCCGTAGGTCCCGGTCGTATTGGCTGGGTACATCCTGATTGCGGCTTCTGGATGCTGAAACGCTCGATTGCGAACCGTAAGATGGAGTCCTTGGTGAAAGGCCGAGACTTATTCCTCGGGAAATAGCCCATTTCTCCTCGAATTGAGAATACGATTCTGATCCCGCGTTAGAATGGATGGCCCCAATCCGCCTTCAGTCAAGAGCTCACGCAAGCTGTCTTGGATACTTAGTTCCGTATTTCTTTGTGCTCTCATTATGGGTCCCGGTCCCGGGCTTTATCTGATAAACGAGTACGCTGCTAGCGGAGGCACCATTCTGAGAGTTCCTGCCCTTTACTTTTGGGCCGTATTCTGGTTTGCAGTCGAAGCCGCGGTGATCATTGCTGCCTATAAATTGATCTGGAAAGGCGAATCTGAGTGAATCTGCCGCTACCCCTCGCCGCCATCGATATGGGGTTCACCCCTCACATCGTCCTTCTTCTCTATCTCGGCATGCTTCTGTCGTTCGGAATTATTGGATACCTGAAAAGTAGGGTATCCGAAGAGGACTACTATTTGGCTGGGCGTGGCCAAGGAGTTCTGGTCACAGCGTTAACCATTATGGCTACGTTCTTTTCTAGCTCTGCCCTCCTAGGAGTACCTGGACTCGTTTACAAAGACGGGGTTGGCTTTCTTTTTTTCGTGTTGAATCTTCCACTATCAGGGGCCGCAATCTATTTGCTCGGATCCCGGATCTGGAGGATTGGGCGGGTACGTGGCTACGTAACCCCAGCCGACTTAATCACCGACTACTACGGGGGGTCATCCCTTTTGCGAGGCCTCGTCGCATTCGTAGGTTTTTTATATGTCATTCCTTACATAGTTATGCAGATCAAGGCGGGCGGCTACCTCGCCCAACGCATGTTTCCCGACGCGGAAAACCTCTCCTTTTTCGGAATGGAATATGGTATTTTCGATGCAGGTGCAATCGCCCTATCTATTCTGACCATGCTCTACGTCCTCATCGGCGGAATGCGATCCGTCGCATGGACGGACGTGGTTCAAGGCATCTTACTCCTTTCAGGAATGATTGTTGCCGGCCTCGCAACGGTCATGGCAATGGGAGGACCGTCTTCCTTTTTCATCCAGCTTTCTGAACTTCCTCCCGCCGCCTTGTCCGTGCCGGGCCCATCAGGCGCCTGGTCACCTTGGAAACTGATGACAATCTGCATGTTCACTTCCCTAGCCACTATGATACAGCCCGGCCAATGGATGCGCTACTATGCCGCGAAATCTGTCGACACCCTTAAGAAAAGTGCCCTTATTTTCGCAGTTGGACTCCCCTGCTGCTTTCTATTTGGCGTCATGCTCGTAGGTCTGGGGGCGAGAGCTCTTTATCCTCCATCCGCTGTATCGGGTAACCTGCTTCCTCACCCCAAGATTGGAACAAGCGGAGGTGAGTTTGATCAAGTTGTTGTCGCCATGATACAGGAACATGTGCCACTCCTCATTGGAGGCGGACTCGGCGCGATTGTGGTTTCTCTAATACTAGTCGCTGTAATGGCGGCCTCCATGAGTACGGCTGATAGCAATTTGCACGCTTTAAGTGCAGTCTTAACACGCGATGTCTACGATCGATTCATTCGGCCGAAAGCGAGCGAGGGAGAGAGAGCATGGTTCGGACGCGGAGTGATCATCGTGGCCACTTTACTAGCCCTATGGCTGGTTAGCGTAGGGGACAGGAATCCAGATTTTCAAACGCTTTCTCTTATTGCCCAGCTCATGTTCGTAGCGATGGCATTTTCCTGCCAGCTCTTGCCGCTCGCTATTGATGCACTCTTCGTAAGACGGGGGACGCAAGCTGGCGCTATCTCTGGAATTACCAGCGGCATTCTTGTCGTCTTTCTCTTTACTCCCTTCGCCAACATCTTCCTTACCGGAGGGCTAGAGAATTCCTTAAAAGAACTGACCTCGACACTCGGCAAGCTCTTCGATACCGGGTTTTGTGGGGCATTTGTGAATACAACTGTATTCATTGTCGTCAGCAAATTCACAAAGCGACCTACCAAGGAACACCGTAATACATTCGCCCGAGATACAGAGGGGCTTCCTTAATCACCTTTTGACTACTTGCCCACTATTTCAGCGAGCCTATTCACAGTTTCTGAGTTCGAACGCCGTTCAAACCCAATCTACACGGGTGGTCGGGTCAATCCGTTGGCTTGAGAGAGCTGTTTGGTTGACAAGCCCAAATCAAGAGCGGTTTCTGTCCATCGGCTTTGCAGAGGCTTTTCCTATACGGAATCCAAGGTTACGAAATGATTGAGCCAAACCTACTTAACGCTATTTACCCGAGCCAGCACATCGGAGGCCCCGACCTCAGCCGCGTAAGCTTCTTTTACAGGTTTCGCCAAACGCAGCAAGGCACCCCGCTCTTCAAAAGTATGCGTCTTGAGCTTTCCCTCGTCTTCCATTTGGGCCATTAGGGTCGCATCCAGATCCGACTCAATCCGTCTCCCATGGGCTCCCGCTTCCCTACCTGCCTTTAAAATAGCAGCCTGTAAATCTTCAGGAAGTCGTCGAAACGTTTTTCCACTAAAACAGAAGGGGCGGATTGTGATAGCATGCTGTGTAAGTGAAATTTCAGGACTGACTTCGTAAAACTTCATTTGCTGAATCCCTGTCGCTTCATTCTCAGCCGCTTCGATAACGCCTGTTTGGATCGCGTTATAAATTTCGTTGTACGCGATTACGGTCGGAGCAGCTGAGATTGCCTGAAATATCTTGGTTTGTATCGGTGCCCCCATGACTCGAATATTGAGTCCTTTTAATTCCGCCATATTCCTAATTGGCTTGTTTGCAATAAGGTGCCGCTTTCCTCCGCCCGCATAGCCGACAATCCTGACATCAGCTTTTTCATTTATCTCCTCTACGATCGGTTTCAGAGCGTCTCCCTCGAGCACTTTTTTCCAATGCTCCGAATCGCGAAAGAGAAAAGGCATATCCATCAACGGAGCCGCCTTCGAAAAGGTCGACATATGTGAAGGAGAAACGATGGCGTAGTCTACTGAGAGACCTTGGCTCATGTAAGCAAAATAGTCTTTCTCTAATCCTAGTTCGCTATTTTCATAAAGCTCGAAATTAATCGGCTTCCCATAGTACTCCTGCACCAATTCTTGGAATTTTTCTAGAGTCTGAGTATACGAGTGGTCTCCATCAAATTGGGATGCTCCTCGAAGTGTTATCGTTCCGTCGCGAACAGAACAGGCAACGCACAACAAAGCCGATACTATCGATAGGAAGGCGGGGAGAAGAAAACGTCTTTTACATAGTTTCATAGCCCTGATGACTAGGATATAGATTCTGAAAATCAACAATAAGGACATACCGAAAAGAAAAAGTATCGGACCTCCGTATATTCAAAAGGTGCGACTCGCTCTCGTGCCACACCCCCTAGGCAAATCAGTACTAACTAACGCCCCACTTCACCATACGACGGGCTCAAAACTCTGAGGCTATCGAGCGGGCAAGCGAAATCCGTGGATGAATATTAAGGAGACCCAAGGTTGTTGCTTCAACAGGCTCTTTGCTAACGTCAAGTATACTATAAAATAGGCTAGGCAGCTTTGCCTTGGAGATGCTAATTCGCCAAATTACAGGTGGCCTTTATATTAACCTTAACATGTTGAAGTGCTCATCCATCACGAAGTTTGGCCGAGAAGCTCTGCTAGAGGCACCAGAGACGGTCCGCGAGCAATTGAAGTAAGAACTTCACCATCTAACCCATTCCAGTCGAAACTTTTCGACCGGTAGCTGCCACGTTGTCGGCAACGGCTTCAGGTGTCGGCATTTCCGAGACACAACAGGAAATATTCTGGTTCTGCAGGGCCCAAAGATAGGCTTTCGAATGGATCGACATTTTCTCTGGAATAGCTTCGTTAAGTTTTTGGATACACCATTGCGGAGTTTCCATTCCTGGATTGCTTACCGCACGAGCTACTTTCATAGCTACTATTCCCATACCTACCTGCTTGGCCTTGAGAAGGGAACGCTCGAGTGCAGCGTGATTTCCAACATTGTAGGCAACCATCGCTCCGTCATAATGACCGAGTTCGATCGCCTTATCCAGATTAGCCGCCACGTCGTTGTGCATGGACAACGCGGCAAACCGCACAGAGCCTTTCTTTTTCAGGTCGTCGAATACTTCGCGAATATTTTCATCCTCGAGCATCTCCGGCATGGCAACCCCGTGGGGACAGTGAAGCACATCGAGGTGATCGGTTTGCAGAGCTCTGAGTGAGTTTTCCACCAGCTCGTGCATTCGGGCCTTTATCTTGGGTTTCCATTCCTTCCTAACGCCATATTCCCTCAACACCAAATGTCGCATATAGGCTGTCTTGAACTTATTGTCCTGCCCCCTAAAGTACTTGAAGTGATAACCCGGCTTGAGCACTCCCCGCTCCTCAATCATGGAAACCGCCTTCTTTTCTAGATCCGCCCTTTTTTTGAGCGGCAATCCACTCAAGACGTCGTCTATAAGCGATCGCATAAATTCGTCATAAAAACTAATCTTCGTGGAAAGAAAAAAATGATCGCGGTTTCCAGACTCTTTGAAATACCTTCCTATTACTTTTTCTGCGTTTCCTTTGCTATATGCTGGAGCCGTATCAATATAATTGATCCCTCTTTCTCGGCACGCCTCGATAATTTTAACGTAACCATCATCTTTCCATGGGGTTGTTCCCATCACAATTTCAGAAACCATCATTCCAGTGTCGCCAAACTTTCGGTACGACATCCCTGATTGACGGTTTCTCCAATCGGGGCTGTTCACGTCCGCTTTTGCCGCCTTAGTTGCCGATTTATTTTCGCTTCCGATTGCAGCGGGGGCGACGCTCAGTCCCACCGAAGTAGTCACTACACTGCGAACAAACGTTCTTCTCGAATTTTTATCACTAGCCATGATTTATGCTCTATTGGTTTTGTACGGAGATTGATCTCCTTTGATTGATGGTTTATCCTTGCCCAAAAGCAAGTGCTTCTCAGATGAAATGCCACAAACTAACCAGCTTCCGCCTAACAAATTCTCCTCCAATCACAAAGACGACCTCCTTTCAGACGAACCAGATCCACTTCTTTCAGGAAATCGCTTAACGTGACGACTGCAACCTTTCGCAGTACCAGCACTTGGACTAGAGATGCTCCCATCTTCACAATTCATCAATCTAAGCGGGAAAACGCTACCAGAAAAGCACGTAGGTTCCGAAATACACCACTGCCACAATAATCACCCAAATCAGGAACTGCTTGTTCTCATTGGCGGTGGGCTCCATGTCCGACAGAACTCGTTTCTTGGATGATTCGAACAACTCCCTGCCGCTTTCTTTAGTCAGAAGCGATATCCCAAATAGTAAGCATAAACTAAACAACGCTAGAAAGGCGGCAGCGTGGAGGAAATGCATCTTGAGGAAGCCCAACCCGATCTGGTCCACCCAAGCCCCCACCATCGCGTTATCCGCCGCGAGCCACATGACCAATCCCATTAATGACCCAATTACCAAAGTCCAAAAACTGGCTTTCCGATTGGGTATCGGCGAGAGCAGGCCACCCATAAAACAGGCAAGGACTCCACCCACTGAATACGAGTTGAACTTGGCTAGGTAGTCGAAGAGAAACTTGAAATTCGGGATCACCCAAATGGCCCAGAGTATGCCTGAAGAAATGATCAGCACTCCGGCCACTCTACCCGCAATCACGAGCTCCCGCTCGCTGGCATGTGGCTTAACCTTTATGTACCAATCCATAGTGATGAGGCTTGCGGCTGCACAGATGCTTGAATCGACCGAACTCATCAAAGCCGCCACTAGCCCGGCCAAGGTTAATCCAATTAGACCCGTCGGAAGCAGTGTCCGGACCATCGTCGAAAAAATCTGGTCTGGCGAAGACGGAGCTGTCGCAAAAAAGCCATCCTGTATCAGCATCAGGCCAATCACGCCTGGAATGACGATTATGAGGAGTGTCAATGATTTCAACAGAGCAGCGAGCAAACCGCCCATTCGCCCTTGATGAATACTCTGTGCTGCCAAAGCTCTCTGAACGACCGAATGGTTCATAGAACAATAGAACAGCGAATGTACCGTCAGACCAAGTACCACTCCTGTCCAAGGAACATAGTGATCGTCCGTTCCTCGAACGAGTGACATCAACTCGACTCCTTTTGTCTTTTGGTAGGTATTCACTTTTGTCATGAACGCGTCGATTCCTCCCACTGCATATAGCCCGAAAACAAGGACTAGTATTCCTCCCAGTACCAAAGTAAACATCTGGATATAATCCGTCAAGACGACCGCCTTCAAGCCTCCCAGTACCGCATAAACGCCGGTTGTCGCTGCCAGTACCAGAATACCAGGTACAATCGAGCTCCAACCAAAAAGGTCCATCATCACCTGTCCCCCCGCATATAGCGAGAGAGGCACGACGTTTAGGGCGAGAAAGAGAATTTGGAAGATCGAGGCGAACCGCAGAGACTCCTCCCCGTAACGCACTCCCAGATACTGAGGGGTTGTGACGATTCCGAGTCGAATGTAGGCTGGCAGAAAAATGATCCCCATCAATGCGAATCCCAAAACCCCCGCCAACTGGTAGTTGGCCACCGCTACACCTATCACGACGGCCAAACCTGCTTGCCCCACAAACTGCTCTGCGGATATATTAGTAGCGAAAAGCGAAGCTCCAATCATGGGCCACTTCATCTTACGCCCGGCCAGGAAGTAGTCTTGAGAGTCCTTAACGCCGTTGCCCAAACGTACTGTAATCCAGAGGATGATTACAAAGTAGCCAATAACGATCGATAGATCGATTGGGGAAATATTCATCAGGGAGTATCAGTAGGTAGTTGAAAGGGACGAGAGGTCTTTCTCTATAATTTACATAGGATAGCAATAATCATTTACCCATGCCAATGGACAAATGCATTCGCCCATGTTAGAGAACTTACCTCGGACCGTACGGCCGATTGATTACACCTTAATGATTGAGTTCGACGACATTTAAGCTGGTTAGTGAACAGCTGGGGTCATTTTGGTTACATAAAAGATGACACCGGCAACACCCAGACAGTCAATGCAACAATACAAGCACCTTTCTATCACCCCTCCCTGATGGTTTCTAATAACTCGATTTCTTCAATTGAATGAGCCCGTAGAAATGCAAGAATATGGGAGTTTGATTCTGACATGTTAGCCATCCATGAAAGGGCTTAATTTTGGCGTTTTGATTACATTGGGTGATTAACTGTTCAATACATTGATCATGTTCTCCCTAGAAAGCGGAGAATTACTAGGAGACTTTGGAAGCTAAGGAGAGAGATCGATGCTCGAAGCGTCCTGCCACTTTCCCATGATCGCCCTGTTACCAAGCTTTTTCCCCGCTAACTCTCAATGCGATCATCCCACGACTCTTCTTGGTCTATTTCCAACCTTTACGGCACTCGCCGACAACAGAAGCGATTCATCGCGTTGGGATTTAAGCAATTCGGATCACAACATCCCGAAGCACGTCCCAAAAAACGGATAAAGCAATTCGATAAACGCATTCCCAGGGCCATTCCCCAAGGCAATTACCCCAGAGGAAGTATTAACTGGAAAAGCTAGTTCATAAATCGAATATAGGCATTGAGAGAGGTGGCTACCATGACCCATAGAAAGTAAGGCAGAATAAAAACCGACTTCATCCGCAATCGTGGGTAGTAACCGAATAGAAACCATGCGATCAGAATGGTCAGTAGAATAATCACTACCATGGCAGCTCCCACTTGGTGATAGCGAAAGAACAATGGATTCCAGGATACATTCAAAACCCATTGAATCGTATAAAGAGTGATCCACCGCTTCTTGTCAGATAATTCGCTCCATCCGAGAGCCATGTAAGCGGCAAAGCATAGCATTACTGTTGTCCAGGCTACCCCAAACACCCAACCCGGAGGTGTCCAGGGCGCTTTACTTAGATGGAGATACCAATCTGATGAGGGTCCATTTCCCATCAGTAATCCCCCAATTCCCAAGGCCGTGAAATTCAATACTAGAAACGCTATGAGTCTTATCGCAACTTTCATTTACCTACTTTTAATCTTAATGACCTACCTAACTACCCTTGCACTCTTATCTTCAATTAATACGACACCGGTCCTCAAATTTCGTATCCGTATTATGTTTACAAATTATAGATAGATTCCAATTTAAAAATGAACTCCTAATGCTCCACAACCCATATGTTTGTGAACTGAATCTTGTTGCTGTGATCTTGAAGGGAAAGGCCCCCATTTTTGCCACTCTCCCCTAGCTCGCGCCCTTTTTGGGTGTTGGAGGTCGCTCCTTCAATCTGGAAGCTGTTGTGGATCTTCACTCCGTTGTGCCAAACGGTAAATTCCGCGTGATCAACTTTGTTGCCCTCCGAATCACGACGGAGACGTTTGAATTCCACATCGAAGGTCTGCCACACACCAGGCGCCCAGCACATGTTCACTCGCGGAGGTGATTGCTTGTAAAGTGCGCCACACTCGTTCCACATGCCGGCCAGACCATAACTGTCGAGAATCTGGACCTCGTATCCGCCCGGCAGGAAGAAACCACTGTTAGCTCGCTTTTGTCCCCGATGCTCGGGCTCGTAGGGCAATCGGAATTCAAGGTGTACCTTTACGTCTCCGAAACTCTGGCGCGTTTTGATGGATCCACCGACATTGTTGTTATCCTTTTTGGGCAGCACTTCAAAATAGCCGTCTTTAGTCAACCAGGTTGGATCTCCACCCCCTTTGCGCTCCCAGGCATCGAGGTTGGATCCATCAAAAAGCACCACCGCGTTTTCAGGAGCCTTTTTACCCATAGTGGGTGAGGTGCGATGCACGCGTTTTAAGGAAAATGGAGTATCGAAGGCTCCGCCGGCCTTCTTGCCGATGAAACTGTCGTTGGTAATTTTGCCGGAGTATCCATTCTGATCGAATGTCATCTTGCCGTTCTTCCAAACTTCCTCGGTTTTGACCTTAAAGTCCGCCCGCTTATCGAACTCCTCCAGGATCTGAATTTCGTATCGATTGTTGCCTAGACCTATGACACGAGCCACGAGGCCGGGATTGTTCCTTGCGTTGCCGTCTTTCTGAGGAGCGTCAACCCAGCCGCCTTCCCAGTCTCCCATAAACGGCGGGATGGGTTCTATGTTGGCTTGGGAAACAGACGAACTACTCATCCACAACATGACTGAAAATGCGAGAGTGAAGAGGTTTTTAACAGAGGTACGGTTCATTCAAATCAAGACGTTAATGGTTTAATATATTAGATTCTCCTAAAGATGGAAATCCTTTCAGGCAATCTTCGATTGAGTTCGCGAGTCTTTTAACTAGATCCCACCGCCACGAAGAGTACAAATCGCCTCTCCCGATGCACAGAGTTGGGAGTTGCGCTTGAGTTGACTACTGCTGGAGGTAGGCGATCAAGTCGACCACCTCTCGTTCATCCATAGTCTGCAGCAACCCTTCCGGCATCGTCGATTGCTCAGTCTGGCTTTGTTCTATTATTTCGGATACCGGTATCACCTTTGAGGAATTCGGACCGGCGATCGTTATAGTGTGTCTAGATTGAGCGGTGATCTTGCCGCTCAACACTCGTCCATCTTTTAGCGTTAGCACATTCATGCGGTAGTCCTGCGGCAATACCGCACCTGGATCGATAAGGTTCTCTAGCAAGTAGTATAGGTTCTGGCGATTACCACCGTCCAGCGGTGGGCCTAAACTGCCTCCCTCTCCAAAAAGGGTATGGCATGACGCACAGCTTCGTTGAAATAGGGACTTCCCATTAGCGATGCTCCCATTCCTCAACCGATCTGGAGTCAGGTTTGCCTGCCAACTCTTTATCTCCGCTTGCTTGTTCTCTGGACTTTGACGCAACTGCCCCCAAACCTGTTCGAGTAGAGCGTTCAGCCCATCGTCACTTAAATTGTAAATCTGGCGGGCATGAAAGGCAGACAGGTCGGACCGAGGAACCATGCCGTTCTTGATGGCCCTTAGGAGTGTTCCCGCAAAGGTAACTCTAGAACTCAGAGTGGCCATAGTTGCTTGACGGTCATCAGTTAGATAACGGCGATAGGGTCTCAAAATCGCAGCCGCTATTGCAGGACTGTCGAAAGCGGCTAGTTCAACTATGGCCTGATTGCGACGAGACTGATTCTCCAACAGACTCAACCAGTCCCGCTCCGTCATCTGCACGCTTTGATCAAAGACCTTCTCCAGTTCTGCGGCAATGGCACGAACGCCCGCATCTAATGACGACGCCAACAATTCCCAGTTCGCTGGTGCCTCGATTCCCTTCAAACCGTTGAGAGCTTCTGCAATCCCCTTCACCCCTGCTCGTGCCTGCAACCGGTCGCCTCGATCCAAAGTAGCGGTTATTTCCTTCACCAACCGAGGCATCAAATCGGCATTCAAATCAAAGTCAGACGCAATACGACGCACGATGTTCTTGTAGACCTGTGAATCCGAGCAGTTGGATAGAAGCCCAAGTGCTCGCGCGGGGTTAGATTCCACGAGAGGAAGCAAAGCATACCAAATCATATACGGTAAATTCTGGTCGGTTACGTATCCAAAATCCGTTACTAATTCTTCCGCCAGGACCCACTGCTGATCCTCTGAGAAGCGAGGAAGCGTGGAGGCCACGTACAGGCGGACCAACCGAGACACTCCATCCTTCGCTAGATCACTGATCTTTCGAAACTGATCCTTTGTCAAATACCCATCCTCTCCGATAAGCCGTATCGCCCAACTTCGAACATGCTCATCGCTATGATTCAGCAACGCGGTGAGTCGCTTTTCTCCCACTCCACCAGAACTGTGCAGGGCCCACATAAATCGTAGTTGCCGATCAACGGCGTGTTCACCCGAATCGAGCATACGAAACAGTTCTCTTCGAGCATCTTCAATATCTATTCCAGCGTGGAAACGCTCCTGCAAGAGCCGTCGGGCATGACGGACAAAATAGTCATTGCGATGTAACTGATAGGAGGCTAGCTCCAAATTGGAGCCCATCCCCAGATCGACCGGACCGGAACGATTCGCGTCTCCGTATACAACCTTGTAAATACGGCCGCTAGTGCGATGAACCCCATCGTTATCGTGGCATTCTCCGAAATCCGTCCAATCAGACAGATAGGCCCCGCCATCCGGTCCATAGATTTGAGTCACTCCCTTATACCAGGGATGATTGGCGATCATAAAATCATTGCCGTGAGTCGCCACGTATCCAGAGCCCGACCTTTGTAGGATCTCATTATTGATGCGTCGACCGTGAGTGTTGCTTAGGAAAAGGGTGTCGCGGTATTTCTCCGGCCAGTTATCACCCAGGTAGATCATCGCTCCGCAATGCGAATGACCGCCTCCCAAGAGGTTGGTGAGTCCTTCCGCATTGTCGCGGAACTGCCTGCGATCCGTCCACTCGCCTTCGTGATGCAAATGATCGGCAGTCATAGGAATTCGTTCATAAACGTGTGCCGCCGAACCTTGGCCGTGCATTCGAGGATAGTAAGCACCGGGAATGACGTGCCACAAGTGACCGTTCACGTTGCCCGTCATGAACATCTCACCCATATCATTCCAGTCGAGACCCCAGGGATTGGTGGTTCCACGAGCCACTATTTCCACCTCGTGGGTAACCGGATGGAGACGCCAGATTCCGCAGCTGATATCAATCCGCTTCGTGGCGGGAGTACCCGGTTTTCCGACCAAGGACGCCGCCGTGATACCATGCCTGCCGTAAAGCCAACCATCGAGCCCCCATGTTAAACCATTGAAAAAGTTGTGTTTGGCTGCTGTCGAAAATCCGTCCAACACGATCTCTGGAGGGCCATCCGGCACGTCGTCACCGTCGCGATCCGGGATAAACTCCAGGTTGGGTGAATCACATATCCAAACTCCACCAAAGCCCACCACCATCCCTGACAAATGGGTCGCTTTCTCGTAGAAGATCTTTCGCGAATCGAACTTCCCATCATTGTCGGAATCCTCGAAAACTAGAATTCGATCCTCCCCCTTCATCTCCCACTCCTTGTAAGAATAAGACTCGGCCACCCAGACCCGCCCTCGGTCGTCCAGCTTCATGGCAATCGGTTGCCGGACATCAGGTTCACCCGCAAATAAGGTAGCTGAGAATCCTTCCGGCAATTGCATCGCTGCAGCCGCTTCTTCAGGGGCCAGCGGCTCTCGGCCCGGTTCCTGTGTATTGAAAGGGATGTACCGATCTGATGCCTCGAGTGGGACGAACAGCGAGTAGATGAGTCCTAGAGCTATCAAAAAGTCTTTCATCGGGTGAAACGTTTACGGGGAGCTGCACAGGTTCAACATTGCACGGCACGGGGTCAAGGTTCACAGGCAAGTAAAACTCTCTACCGGTTAAGTTCGGTAGCATAATTTAAGAATGATTGATATTCTTTCCGACGCCTCTAGGTGTTATACAGAACCATGACGGAATCAAACCGTGATACTCAAGGTCAAGGGAAGGGCCGAGATGCATGGAACCATCGCGGCTCGGTTGTTTTTTCACCTCTGTTCGAATGGCCACCCAATCCTAAGCCCTTTTTGCTAACTCTGACTAAACGTTGGTTGACCCTGTCTCGGAACGCCCTTTTTCTCATCGTAGCATGGCTTTTCTACCGATATTTTCTAACGGATTTGTCGACCATGCGATTGTTGTCGATCGAATGGGCTCTGCCCATTTTTCACCGAAATCTGCGTCTAATGACCGTGGTCGCCGGTGGCTTGCATTCCTACTTGTTTACCTATCGGACCCAGGGCAAGTGGCTCAAATACGATGCCCGTGAACAATTGGAGAAGAGCGGCAATTTTTCATTTCGAAACCAGTCTGAGACAACGTGTTTTGGTCGCTAGCTAGCGGAGTAACCGTCTGGTCCGCCTATGAGGTTTTTTATCTTTGGGCATTGGCCAACGGCGTGGTTCCGAGTTTCGCTTTTTCGGATCATCTTTTTGTATTTGTAGTATGGTTACTAACATTGCCCGTTCTGACGTCATCACATTTTTATTTGGTCCATCGTCTATTGCATTTGCCCCCACTGTATCGACGGGTCCATCGGTTGTACCACCGCAACATTCAAATCGGCCCATGGTCCGGTATGCCCATGCATCCGGTACAACACATTATCTACATCTCTTCAGTGCTGGTTCATTTCGTGCTAACATCGCATCCCACCATTCTCCTCGTGCACCTCTACAGCAGGTACATGGGGCCGGCATTTTCCCATGCTGGGTTCGAGAAGCTGCTAGTCAAAAATGATGCTATTATCGATGCGGCCAATTTCCACCATCAACTGCATCACCGTTTTTTTAAATGCAACTACGGAACTATCCACGCCCCCTAGGACCGGTGGTTCGGCTCGACCCACGACGGATCGGATGCAGATACTGCAAGAGTACGAGAGCAGAGACGACGGATGTACCGGGGGCATCCTCCCGCCTGAGAGCTTTACCACACAGCGCTCGCGACTATTCCAAATTTCATAAATTTTCCTCTATCCTTAATAACAACGTTTCCTTGTTCAACTACTACCACCAGCGAACGCTCGGACAAAAGTCGTCATTCTCCCGCCGGTGTACATTCAATTTGAGCCAAGCATACTCGGTTATCTTCAAGATTCAAACGCTTTCCTAGCGATGTCTATCCTTTGAAAGAAAGGGACTCACCTAAGTGTAGACCACGATTGAACGAAATCAATAGACCTCGTACCAATAAGCCTCATTGTTTTCGGTATCCTGTTTAAACCGCAGTATCTCGGTCTCTCTTAAATAAAAATTTAGCAAGATATGCTGATCTTCGACGCCCACCTAGACCTTGCCATGAACGCTCTCGAATGGAATCGCGACCTCCGCTGGCCGATTTCGGACATTCGTGAGTCCGAGAAGGGCATGACCGACAAGAACGACCGGGGCAACGGCACCGTATCGCTGCCCGCCATGCGCGAAGGCGGAATTGGCCTTTGTGTAGCAACGCAAATCGCCCGCTATGTCAAACCGGAGAATCCTCTACACGGCTGGAACTCCCCCGAGCAGGCCTGGGCTCAGACGCAAGGGCAACTCGCTTGGTACCGAGCGATGGAGTTCGACGGAAAAATGGTTCAGATCACAGATCGCAAAGGACTGCTCGCCCATATTGACGCCTGGGAAATTGATCCGGAAAAAACCCCTATTGGCTACATCCTCAGCCTGGAAGGCGCCGACTCTGTTCTCAGCTTTGATCACCTAGAGCAGTCCCGGGAGCAAGGTCTTCGTGCGATCGGTCCCGCCCATTACGGCCCGGGAACCTATGCCTATGGAACAGACTCGGACGGACCCCTCGGCGAAAAAGGGCGCCAATTGGTCAAAGAAATCGAACGGCTCGAGCTCATACTCGACGCCACCCATCTTTCCGATACCAGCTTCTGGGAAGCCATGGATATCTTCAGTGGCCGCGTTTGGGCCAGCCATTCGAATTGCCGTACCCTCGTGCCTAACGAACGCCAGTTCACCGACGAACAGATTCGCGAGTTGGTCAGTCGCGGAGCAGTTATCGGTGCGGTGTTAGATGCCTGGATGCTCATTCCCGGCTGGACAAAGCGAGTAACGAGACCGGAGGAACTCAAGCCCACCCTCGAACACATGGCTGACAACATTGACCACATTTGCCAGTTAGCGGGAAACTCCCTCCACGCAGCTATCGGAACCGATCTAGATGGTGGTTTTGGCACCGAGCAAAGTCCCATCGATCTGGATACCATTTCCGACATTCAAAAGCTTTCCGGAATTCTTACCGATCGCGGCTACAAAGAAACCGACATTATAAATGTTTTAAGCAAAAATTGGATACGTTTTTTATTGGAAACATGGAAGTAATTTTAACTAGTCAAAAGAATCATGAAACACATATCCGATCAATCAAAAAGCCGTAGCATCATGCTCGACAGGGCGCTCCCCTGTACCGCTTCCCTTTTCCTAATACTAATTCTCGGCTGTACTTCCTCCGATAACGAGGCATTTCCGGAATCCGAAGACTGGGTCTCTCTGTTCAATGGCAAGGATTTGACCGGTTGGGGGTTCAAAATTGAGGGAGCCAAAGACATTTGGAGCGTCAAAGACGGGGTCATCGACTGCGAGCCGAACCTAAAAATGGAAGGTGACAAGAATATTTGGTCAAGCAAAGAGCTCAAGGACTTTACGCTTCACGCGGAGTGGCGACTCAAGCGAATCGAAGGAATATACAACACCCCCACCGTGCTTCCGGACGGTAGTTACCTCTTGGATGCAGTTGGGGAAAAAGTGACAACTCCTTCTCCTGGAGCTGACTCAGGCATTTATCTTCGCGGATCCTCCAAGGCTCAGCTCAACATCTGGACTTGGCCCATCGGATCTGGAGAAGTCTACGGCTATCGCAATAATCAAAAGGACTCCGTGATTCGAGCAGGGGTCACTCCCAAAGTGAACGCCGATAATCCGGTCGGTGAATGGAATACCTTTCACGTCACCCTCAAGGGCGATAGACTAACAGTTGACTTAAATGGGAAACGGGTCCTCGACAACGCTCAACTGCCTGGCATTCCAGAGAGCGGTCCTATCGTGCTACAACACCACGGTGGCTACGATTCGGTTAAGCAGGAGTGGAATGGAGCTTCCAGCCTCGTACAGTTCCGCAATATCTACGTCAAAGAGCTCTAGACAACTCAAACCATGTCGAAGGAAAAAACGATCCCAGCGATATTTACTCATTCGGACGACATTGAATTCTGCGCGGCACGACCACTACTTTTACTTTTTCAGCACGGTTGAGCTACGCATAACTTCAATCTTTCATCCGGCGATCTCCGAGCACTCATCCGATAAATACGATAATGGGAGCCCGAAAATTGCCACTAACCTTGCAAAAGCCCGAATGAGCCATTTACAAAACAACCGACACTGTTAGGCTGCGTTTTAATTATATAACCCCAACCGAATTCATGAACCGATCCATACCACGTAGAACTGCTATCAAATCTTTAGCCACAGGGGCCGCCGCAGCAGCAGCAACCCAAGCAATAACCAGCCAAGCCAGTGCCGCCCATCACGGCAGTAAACTCAAGGGAAACATCAATCATTCGGTTTGTAAATGGTGCTATAAAGGCATTGAGCTCGACCCGTTCTGCGAAGCAGTCAAGGGAATGGGTTTGAACGCAGTCGACTTGATTGCCATTAAGGACTTTCCCACTCTTCAAAAACACGGTCTTAGTTGCTCGTTAGTCACCGGAGTTCCCGGGGGTATCAAGAAGGGTTTAAACCGCGAGGAAAACCACGAAACCCTGATTAGTTGGTTTGAAGAAGTGTGCCCACAGATCAGCAATGCGGGATACAAGCAAGTCATCTGCTTCTCCGGAAACCGGGACGGCCTGAGCGATATCCAAGGTCTCGCCAATTGCGCCAAGGGGCTCAACCAGATTGTCCCCATCGCGGAGAAATACGGCGTCACCGTCGTTATGGAGCTACTCAACTCCAAGGTAAACCATGCGGATTACATGGCGGACCTCAGCAGCTGGGGGGTTGCCTTGTGCGACGCGGTGGGCTCAGAAGCCTTCAAGCTTCTTTACGATATTTACCACATGCAGATCATGGAAGGAGACGTCATCGCTACGATCCGTAAGAACCACGAGTACTACTCTCACTACCATACAGGCGGCGTTCCTGGACGGGCTGAAATAGATACGACACAAGAGCTCTACTATCCCGCCATCATGGAAGCCATAATGGAAACTGGCTTCGACGGCTACGTCGCCCAAGAGTTTATTCCTGCCGGTCCCAATCCACTCGCGTCACTCGAAGCAGCTGTACATATCTGCGACGTGTAGACCCCAAGTTGCAGTCTGCTATACTGCCACCTTTTTTTCGCTCTTTATAGAAGCGGTTTCACAACGCGACGTCAATTACATGATACGATTGTCTGCTGAGGTCAAACATCGAGCATGGAAACAATCTAGTAAGCTTGTCACACTTGCCCACTAAAACAACCCGTCCCTTCGAACGACTGACTTAGAGTAAGTGCTGTGGGGTGGTAGGTTTTGCCAATCTTACTCACTCTTGACTCTGAATAGTTTGACTGCCTCTTCTAAAGTCTCGGATAATACCGACAACCTTGCTCTTGAGCAAAGACTGTAAAAAGCAGGATGACTATGCCCCGATCTAACTTAGCTGCAATAATTGCAATTTTGTGTCCCATAGCACTCCTTCCCATCGCTGAATCATCCGATTCTTCCAAAAACGCACAAGCCGCAGTAGATCAGATCGAGGATATCGAATTTAACCGGCACATTAGACCCATACTCTCGAATAATTGCTTCTTCTGCCACGGTCCTGATAAAGAGAAGCGCGAGGGTGATCTGCGTCTCGACATACGAGAGGATGCCATCGAAGCATTCGCCTTTGTCCCTGGAAACACAGAAGACGGTGAGTTGCTCCATCGGATATTCAGCGATGACCCCAATGAGGTCATGCCGGAACCAAAGTCAAATAAGTTGCTTACGGAAACCGAAAAACTTTTACTGAAACGCTGGATTGCAGAAGGGGCTGTCTACGAAAGCCACTGGTCCTACAATCCCGTCAAACGTCCAACGCAAAACGGTATCGATGAGATCGTGTCCCAGCGACTGAAGGAGAAGCGTTTAAAGCCATCTTTGGAAGCCCGTAAAGAAACCCTGATCCGCCGAGTCTCCCTCGACCTAATCGGCCTTCCTCCATCGACCGAAGAGGTAAAGGCCTTTGTGAACGACCAGCGAACTGACGCTTACGAGCGACTCGTTGATCGGCTCCTCGAATCCAAACACTACGGAGAAAAAATGGCGATTCACTGGCTCGACGCGGTTCGATATGCCGACACAGTAGGCTACCACGGCGACCAAGAGCGCGACGCAACTCCCTTTCGCGACTATGTGATCAAATCCTTCAACGAGAATAAGCCTTATGACCAATTCACCCGAGAGCAACTCGCCGGAGACCTTCTTCCCAATCCGACAATTGAACAACTGGTAGCCGCCAGCTACAATCGCCTCAATCAAATTAGCCGGGAGGGAGGCATACAGGACAAGGAGTACATCAAAAAATACCAGTCCGAACGGGTCCGCACTACTGCCACTACTTGGCTCGGCTCAACCATGGCCTGCGCGGAATGCCATGACCACAAGTTCGACCCGTTCACTACCAAAGATTTCTACAGCATGGCCGCCTTTTTCGCGGATATATTGGAGAAAGGTGCATACACCGGAGATGGCTCCTACCAAGAAGATGTATCCAAATACCTCGGAGGTCCAACGAAACACGAGGGCTGGTTTGGCCCTGAAGTAAGAGTACCCAACTATGTGTTTCACGAGAATCCAGAAGCGGTAAAGAAGGCGATCGCAGGGAAAGAGCAATTCATGGCCCTCGGCTCGCCAGAGGCCATCTCGGAATACGAACAATGGTTGCAACTTCAGAGCTCGCTTGCAGAGGACAACACCCCATTGGATACTAAATTTGCCTATACCAACGCCCATCACAAGACGACAAAAGCCGAATCGATCGACATCCTTTCTTATCCCTACGGATTGGAAAAACTGGCATCCATTGAATTTGATGCCCGAATTGCGCTTTATAGCGGGCCGCTTGGCATTGAGATAAGGTATGAACTTAACGGTCAAATGCTTAAGAAAGCCTATCATCTCGGCGATAATTTCGAAGAGAAGCTGGACAACCAGTCAAATACGCCCGTTGTCAAAGCAACCCCTCTGCTCTACAAGGGCGTTTGGCATCCGATTAGTCTAAGGAGGGATACGCTCGATCTGCCCGATACCGCAAAGCTCGTCTCCATTCTCCCCCTCAAGGGGACTGCCGGAGGCTTTCGTAATTTCCGCATCCGAACCCTTCGCCAAGGTTCGCAATTTGGTGTTTTGAGCAAGCTAGGCCAGAAATCCTTAGCCGCGATTCTAGACAACCAAGCAGATATCGAAGCCCACGTCCAGCTGAAGCGGGAGTTTTTTATCCATCATTCGGATACTTTCGCTAAGCAACGTGAAGAAATTGATGGACTCAAGAACGAGCTTTACGGCAACCGCTACACTCCTCTCACCGTTAGCGCCCAGCCGCGAGAGGTTAAAGTTCTCCCTCGGGGTAATTGGATGGATGAAAGCGGAGAAACGGTGTTGCCCGCAAGTCCCTCCTTTTTACCCAATGCGATTGAATCCAGTGATTCTAAAAGACTCAACCGACTCGATCTCGCCCATTGGATTGTGAATCCTCAGAATCCCCTAACCGCTCGAACCTTTGTCAATCGAGTATGGGCGATATACTTTGGCACCCCTCTATCGAACGCCCCTGAGGACCTCGGATTGCAAGGAGAGTATCCGCCCTATCCTGAGTTGCTAGACTGGCTTGCAGCAGAGTTTGTCGACTCCGGTTGGGATATTAAACACCTAGTCCGCGAGATCGTAAGCTCTGCAACCTATCGCCAATCGAGCGACGTTTCCGAAAAACTGTATAAGATCGATCCTTACAACCGTTTCCTTGCACGCCAAAGCCCCATTCGTCTGTCCGCAGAGATCATAAGGGATAATTCCCTGAAGATCAGTGGCCTTCTCAACACCAAAATGGGTGGGCCAAGTGCGCGGCCCTACCAGCCTCAAGGTCACTATCGAAACCTGAATTTTCCCATACGACAGTACGCTCATGACACGGACCAGAACCAGTACCGTCGTGGAGTCTACATCCATTGGCAGCGCACATTTCTCCATCCTATGTTGACTGCTTTCGACGCGGGTGGTCGCGATGAATGCATCGTAAAGCGAGATCTGTCCAACACCCCCATTCAAGCGCTCAATCTCCTCAATGACCCCACACAAGTAGAAGCAGCCAAAGCGTTGGCAGAAATTCTTATGAAGGAGAAGAGCGATCAGGCTCGAATCGAGACTGCCTACCAGCACGCACTCGCCCGAAGGCCCACAGCCAAAGAGCGAAAAACGCTCAAAGCATTCATCAACCGCGAACGAAAACGTTTCGAGAATAAAGAAAACCAAACTGACGCTTTTCTCAGTATCGGACTAAAAACCCCGGATCCCAATCATCCACCTGTAGAACTCGCCGCTTTAACGAGTATGAGTCGAGCAATTCTAAATCTTCACGAAACCATAACTCGGTACTAACTATCAGCTCTCGGTCATTCGCTATTTTTAATTAGTACCCCACAAATCAAAATTCAATAATTAAAGATGTCGTCGCTTTCTAATTACATAACGGAAATAAATCGCCGATCTTTCCTTAAGAAATCGCTCTCAAGCCTTGGAACTTTGGCCTTGGGTGATCTTCTTTCCGGCGAAAATCCCAACCAAGACGGCCTCCACCATCCTGCCAAAGTCAAGCGCATCATCCATCTGTGTATGGCAGGTGGACCGTCCCACCTCGAAACCTTTGACTACAAGCCAGCATTAGAGTCTCACCATGGTCAGGCGATGCCCGAGTCCTTTACCGCCGGCGAGCAAATCGCACAATTACAAGACAAGGAGCTAAAGGTAAAGGGTCCCACTTTCCCCTTTGCCCGCCACGGGAAAAGTGGTATTGAAATCACTGATCGCTTCCCATACATCGCTTCCCTAGCAGACGAGATCGCAGTGGTCCGATCCATGTTTACGGAACAGATAAATCACGATCCTGCACATACTTTCATGAATACTGGCTCGATTATACCCGGTCGCCCCAGTATGGGAGCTTGGACGCATTACGGACTCGGGAGCCTTTCGAACGACCTTCCCGGATACGTTGTCCTCACATCCCACGGAGGAGGCCAGGGACAACCGATTTCCGCCCGTCAGTGGAACAATGGATTCCTTCCTAGCAAGCATCAAGGAGTTGAATTGCGGTCCGAGGGAGACCCCGTTTACTACGTAGGGAATCCTGACGGAATCAGCCGAAGCTCTCAAGGTGATCTCGTTGAGACTATCAACTCACTGAATAATCATCTCGCGTCCAATCGGCATGACCCGGAAATCGCGACCCGTATTGCCCAGTATGAACTCGCCTTCCAAATGCAAGCGTCGGTTCCCGACTTAGCCGACTTCTCGAAGGAGCCGAAAAACGTACTGGATCTCTACGGCTGTACACCGGGTGACGGATCGTACGCATCCAATTGTCTCATGGCGCGACGCTTAGCTGAGCGGGGAGTAAGATTTATTCAATTGTATCACCGAGGTTGGGACCACCACGGTTCCTTAGAAAAGAATTTCAAAACGACTTCCGGATTAACCGACCAGCCAACAGCCGCACTGATTAAGGATCTTAAAATGCGCGGAATGCTCGACGATACCCTCATCATTTGGGGAGGTGAGTTTGGGCGAACTCCCATGAGTCAAGGAGCCGCAGGTGATGGCCGCGACCACCACATCAAAGGCTTCTCAATTTTCCTAGCTGGAGGCGGGATTAAGGGAGGCACGGTCTACGGATCTACAGACGAATTTGGATACGCTGCGGAAGAAAATCCGACCGCAGTTCACGACCTTCATGCCACTATGCTTCATCTCCTAGGCATCGACCACAAACGGCTTACCTACCGTTTTCAAGGACGCGACTTCCGCCTCACCGATGTACACGGTCACATCATAGACGGAATTCTTGCATAGGTATTGCAATGCAATTACCTTTCAGCGGTTTAGACCTCAATCTGGATAGCTCGCCTGAATCATAATAAGCAAAAGTCTCAACAGGATAAGTCGAAATCCAGGATTTGAGCTCCCTAGGCACTCTGCAAGATCACCAGATTAGGCAGACTACCTATCAGCCTGCCTTCTTTCTAGCCTCGATTAATCCTCTTATTGCTAGATCCTATACCATTAATCCGTCTATAAAGCTTGTTCACAAAGTACGCATAATTGATTCCTGATTGGCCACCCACCGTCCGCCTTCTCGTTCCGTACCATGTATAACAGTGCCAGAGAAGCCGATATCGTCGAAGATCTGCGACAGGTCTTCGCCGACAGCTACGCCCTCCTCGGCGAAACTTACCTCTGCCGCTGGAATGTATGCGGACCCGCCTTTTTACCCTGCATGCCGCATTCGAAGTACAATACACGGAGCTGTTCACAGCTATCGGCAAGATCGGAGAGCGGATAAGAGCCCTAGGCAGCTTCGCTCCGGGCGGAATCAGTCGTCTTTCGATTGTGGCAGGATTTGAACAGATCGCGGAAAACGCATCGGAAGATGACATGATCGCTAATCTTTCAAAGCATAATCGCAAACTCGTGGCTAACCTGTCTAAGGCTCGAGATCTTGCAGGGAAAAAAGGAGATAATAAGACCGAAGGCCTAATGACCACACGCATTCAAATTCACGAAAAGCACATTTGGATGTTGGACAGCTTTCTCGCCTCTTAACCCTGAAGTCGAATACCGCAACGCTTGTTCCTCTTTGAAGAAACTCGATCGGATTGAACAGGAATCAATCTAGTCCTCGGAGAAGCAACCATTCTCCGGTACAAATAAATTCGCTGGCCCTGACCTCAGAAACCACAATACTCTTAAGTCTTATGGAAACTATTAAAGTTGTGCTTCAACTAGCCTGTGCTTTTGGAATACTGAATGTGTGGCTTATTCGATTCGGAAGACCCACACCTTACCGAGGTGGAAGCTCCCGCAATATGAGGGAAGAGTTCGCCACCTACGGACTATCACCCTCCTTAATGTATATCGTTGGAGGACTGAAGATCGTTCTCGCTCTGACACTAATTACTGGGATATGGATCACACCTCTAATCAGGCCAGCCGCATTCGGACTCGCAGCACTAATGATTTTCGCATTCCTAATGCACCTGAAGGTAAGGGACCCAGTGCAGAAATCGCTCCCCGCGATTTCCGTTATCTTGATGAGCTCGATTGTGGCACTCTCGTAAGACTTTTAGATCCTTTTGGGTGGGTGATCTATCCAATAAGACCTCGCAATAATTAAGTCTTCTGCCATTACGCGATCGGTCGGAGGCTCTGAGAGCAGGAATGCTCAATGTGCACTCTTCGACCACTTTATCTTCAGCGGATATCTTAGACCAAGTGGACACCTTGCTCGCATCGAGCAATAAAAAAGTCGCAACTGGACAACAGGAGCTTGAGGCCATTTAGCGGTTATTAACGATACGGAGCGTTTGTTTCAATGATCCAGCAGCACACATCGAATCACCCTTTAGTTAAGCTAGTGGGATCAGTCGGATCTAACAGCATGCAAACATCCATCGAAAACGACCGTATCGTTATATTGGTGAAAAAGTCAGGACGGTAATCTAGCAAAAATTAAAGTTCCGTAGATGAACCGACTAGCTGTCCTCAGAAATCTTCCACAAATGGTGCCTTGTCCGGAGATAGATCGTGTTATCCACGACAGCTGGTGAGGCCAGTGTCTCTTCACCCATTTCCATTTCAGAAATTATCTCACAGCCATCGTCCCGTACTCGAATAACCAAGCAAAGCCCCTCCTCGCTGACAATATACAGAAGATCGCCCACTTGAACCGGCGAAGCGGAAAACTTGCCTCTAAGCGGCTCCATCCACCGCAACTCACCCGTCTCCGCATCGAGACTCTGAAGCCGGCCGTTATCCTCTAGAGTAATCACGTTACCGTTGACAAAATTTGGGGATGGTGTCTTTGGCATGCTTTTGTGATACATCCATTTCACGTGTGTATCGGTTAAGTCGCCCGTTGCTCCATCGACTCGAATGGCATAGAAGCTGGGGCGCGAAAAACCAGTACCCATGTAGAGAACGCCATCGACGTATATGGGACGGGTGGACACCGAAAATCCCATCGGGTAACGTACGAGCCAGGTTTCCTTTCCGTCTTCTGGGCGATAGGCACCCACCATACCACTACCTGGGCTTATAATTTCGATACGACCACCATTCTCAATCACCAATGGCGTGCCATGTGAAAAATTGTTCTTAACCTGATGGCTTCGCACTGTGCGCCACGCGATCTTGCCCGTTTCTTTGTAAAGAGCCGTTACCACCGGTTTCTCAAAGCTGTCTGTCGTAAAGACAAGTAGGTCGTCTACCACTACAGGGCTTCCCCCTGCTCCGTTTTTAGCGGTATAGGAAATTTTCTGCTTCCACAATGTCTCTCCCGTATCAAAATCGAGAGCTACGGTCCCCATGTGGCCAAAATGAGCATATATCACCCCATCTTCTATCGCTGGAGTTGGACTGGCCAAACTGTTTTTAGGATGTCTATCCCGACCCTCTTCTATGGTGGCGTACAATACTGTCTTTAACCACAGGATCTCACCAGTTTTTGCATCTACTTGCAATACCTTTAGATCATGCAAGTCATTAACCGTTTCCTCCATTCCTGTTGTGAGTATGATTTTACCGTCAATCAACAATGGGGATGACCATCCTCTTCCCGGTATTTCGCTTTTCCATACAATATTTTTCTCATTTGACCACTCGATAGGAACATTCACTGCCTCCGAGACACCTTGCTCAGCCGGTCCCCGGTATTTTGACCACTCGTCTAGCTTTCCGTAAGAGGATCGCGACATGGAAGTAAGGCTAATGATCGATAGCAAAGAGAAAAAAAATCCAGTACTCATAATGGGTAATTCAGTTCTCAATTCGGATTGCTTCACTCTTCAAACTATCGCTCGCCATATATCGGCGCTTTCCAGTCAAGGGGCAGCTTTCCTTGCGGACGTACTCCATGAGCGGTCGCTGGGATGGGATGATTCTTCGCAGACTTCAATGGAAGGTTGTCAGGCAAATGCTTAATTTTGAAATCCTTGTATTCGATGGTCATTGCCGGACCCGCATGCAATTGCACGGCGAGTACACCATCAAGCGAACGTCCCTCATCATCAAAGTCTAACAAGTCTGCGGTCTTGTGACCATTGATCCAATGTTGGTGGTGATTGCCAATTACTCGAACTCTGTACTCGTGCCATTCGCTGGGAGGAAATTCCTTCACGGGCATCATTTCCGTAACCCATGGCCGCCCCTTTTCATCAACAATCACTTTCTCGCCCGTGTGCGAAAGGATACGACGCCCTTTCTCTTCATAGAGCATTCCATTAAACTTCGAAACATTTGCAACCACATCACATTGATATCCGGATACAACATCCAAACCTAAATAGGGACGCGACTGACCGCGATACTGAATCCCACTGTTGCCCCCTTTACTGACTCTAACCTTCACCTTCAGGTCGAAATTGCGAACCGTCGATCCCTTCCAGCTAAGAAAACTGTTTGATTTCAGACTCCCATCGGTCGTTCCCTTGAGAATGCCATTATCTAGCGACCAGTGCTCAAGGTTACCTGCCCAATTCCTTCCTATCGAGCCTTCGAGGAGATTTTGGTACCCATCTCCTCCCGGCTTATTCGTAACGGAGGCTGAGGCATAGGGATAGGGTGGCGTCGAATAGGTGAATTTACTATCCGGGGTAGTGAGAGGGCCACCCAACTCTTCCACTCGCCTATCAGTGCGTTGGCGCATGGTTTTCAAGATATCCAAGTATTCGGGGTGGCTCGCTAGGTTGACGAGCTCATCAGGATCGTTTTTCAGGTCGTGCAGAAATTCGTAATTTCCGTGATCAAAGTACCGCGCGTACTTAAACTGCTCATTGCGGATTCCTTCGAACGCCGGAATCCTCTGCCTTACCGCAAAGTGCTCATGGAACGTTTCCTTACGCCAGTCTTTGGGCGTTCCCTTTGACACTATCGGCTCAAGACTTCTCCCCTGATATCGATCGGGAATCTCCGCTCCGGCCCAATCTAGAAAGGTTGAGGGAAAGTCTAAATTAAGAGCCAGTGAATCCGTCACTTGGCCTTTCTGTTTTTGGGGTACACGCGGATCAAATATGATCAAAGGTACTCGTAGCGACTCTTCGTAATGCGACCATTTACCAGCGAATCCTCTGTTACCCATGTGGTATCCATTGTCAGCGGAATACACTATGATCGTATTGTCCGCCAAACCGGCTTCCTCAAGAGCTTCCATGAAACGCCCCAGTGCCCCGTCGATTCCACTGATCATCCGGTAGTAAGCACGCATGTTAAACTCGTACTTTTCCTTTGTATTCCATCTCCAGAAATAACGCTCTCGATTAATTGTCGTTTTGAGAAAATCCGGCTGGGCTTCAAATATGGCCGGATCACTTAAACGAGGTGCTTTGAATTCAACATCATCATACGCTCCGTCCATTGCTCGCGGCCAAGGGAACTGCCCAATGCCTGGGCGGCGGTCACTGTCTTCCGCATGGGCCGCACTGAACCAGAGGTTCAAAGCGAAAGGCTGGTCCTTTGACTGGCTCTTGATGAAATCGATACCACGATCAACGATTACCTCCGTTTCATGCCGAAGGCTTCCATCAGGCATCTCTTTATAAAATGGATTTCGGAAAATGATCTCCATTTCGTCGAAATGATCCTCGGGCTTGTAGACTTTCGGCATCTTCGCGTGCCACTTGCCAAAGTACCCTGTTCGATAACCTTCTTCTCGAAGGATATCTGATACCAAAGTTTCAACCGCACTGACTCGGGCTAACTCCGGATTTCCCTTTTCTCCATAACTGCGACCTGTCAATCCCGTTAGAATCGTCGTGCGGCTGACCCAGCAGATCGACTGGCTCACAAAGGCATTCCTAAAAAGGGTGCCCTGCTCCGCAAGCGAATCGATATTCGGGGTTTGGATAATATCGTTCCCGTAGCAACCCAAGGTATCGGTCGTTTGATCATCCGCAAAAAAGAAGACAATATTCGGCTTATCCGTACCCCACAGGCAGGCCGAAAAAATAAGCGTTAGGCTAAGATAAGAAACAGCTCGCTTCATCACGTTATCGAATTTCTAGACAGACTAAAGTCAGACGGAAATACTATCGAGACAATCCATTAAGGTCACCTCATTGGCAATCTGTAAAACAAGCCTCGTAGAAGTATTTCCCGCATAGTGGTGGAAAAAGGACTCTTTAGATCATAAATCGAGCTAATACCGTGTGTTCTCTTTCGCTTCTGTGAGAAAGGATTCAATCGTCTCCCGTGCAAACGCCGCCCCCTTGGCAGGATCGTAGGGCTCGCCCCCTTCCAGCTTAGCTGCGTATTCAAAATGGTATTCAAATTGACTGCGGTTCTCGACTTTGCTTTTCAGCGAAAAGTGGTCCCATTTTTCATAAACGGCTTTCCACGCTTCCCGAACATCGTGCCAATAGGGGCCGGTTTTTTCCCAATAGCTATCCGAGCTATCCAGGCTTGGGCTAACGATTCGCTCGTATCGGTCGATTCCTAATTCGTGTCCCCGGTATTCCGTTGCCTCCGAAGCGTCCCCAGCGATCCGCTTCCAGTTGTTTTGCTCATGAATCCAGCCTGTCGGTACAATGATAATACGATGAAAGCCCTCCATCACATCATAGTCATCACGAACCGAATATTCGCGTCGCGGCAGAGGTCGCCATGAGTTTTCACCCGTCCAAATCGATCGATTCCCATCGTGTGTCCATCGTCCGATGGCTTCGTAGCGGGGAGAATCGTCCACCTGCCAAACCGCTTGCGACCATCTGCCAGATACTGATTCCGGTTCTTGAAGTTCACGGCCCCAAGATGCACTCCCTCTGAATGTGTGGAGATCCGTATCTTCGTATGTCCAGTCTTGTCTCCAATGCTTCATCACCATCGGTTCCATGATGGAGCCATCGTCCATCTCGAAATGCATGACCAGCGTGTGCTGTAGACTAATGAAATCCCTCCTATCCTCCAAAATGCGAATTTCTTCTGTCGCCCAAGAATAATAGGGCCGCGTGGGTTCATGCTCAAGATAGAGACCCAACGTTTCCATAAAATGAAAACTGGTTTTGTAGTCGCCTGCTAGTGACAAAATGGCTGCCCGATCCTTTTCGAATGAACTCGATGCGGAGGCAATTTCAACCAAGGGCAGTTTTCTAGCGGGTGCGAAGTCTACAGGTGTTCCTTGCGTCGTCCCCCCTCTAGGACTAGCCAGTCCAGCGGGAAGACTTCCCCAGCCAAACACGTAAGTCGACGAGGTGGTCAATGAATCCGCAACGGTTTCCTTCCCTGAGGTCGTTGCTCTCGATCCGAAGCTCGCTTCACTCAAATTTTCCGATGTGCTATAGCAGCCGCTTAAGAGCGACGTAACGATTAAGACCAGCGAGACATAGAATACGTTTTTCATCAAAAAGTTGAACGGGTTTCTTTTGGGAGCGGCTTTAAGCCGCGATTACCATTACCATTTGTTCGCGGCGTCGCAACGCACTGTGGCTTGTAATAAGAATTTTCAAACGGACGAAACAATACATAGTTGCCATTGACCGTACTAAGTTCCCGCAAATCACGCCAAAAAATCCCTAATTATATGTCCACGCACCTCGATTACGCGGATGATGGACTCTCGATCACACCATGATAACCTATTGAAGTCGAGGCCCAAAATATGCAGAACTGTTGAATAGCACTCCCAAATCGAATTCGGATTCACTTCCGCTCGCCGCCAAGAGTTATCGGTCGCCATAAAACCCAATCTCCGAATTGTATAGCTCCCCAGTTCTGTTCTCGAAAACCTTGAGAACAGGTAATTTCGCCTTTGCGGCCACAAAAAAATTCGATTTTCTACGATTACTCCCGAGCCCACGCAATGCACTACGGTATCGTTCTTCGCAAAATCCTCGTCATTCCCATCACGTGATCAGAGCTCTTCTGTAAAAATCCCAGTTGCGAATAAGTTGCCTCCGTCGGTTCATGGGCTCTACAAAATTGAGGATGAACGAACGGACACTCTATATTGATGCCAGTGTGGACACCAAATCGAAAACCGGTTTCGGAGCCCATTTGCTTATCGACGACTCCGAACCCACTACAGAATACCAAAATGGGATCGAGGTCAAACAGTTCGATTTCACATCCTCAACCAAACTCGAGCTGCAAAATTTACTTTGGGCATTTAACCAGATTAGAGTCTCTGGAGGTAGTTTAGTAGTATATACGGACTCTCAGAACTTAATCCAACTGCCAGTGCGGCGATCGGCTCTTGAACAGAACAAATTTAAATCTAAAAAGGGCTTACTGCTCCGAAATCACGAACTTTATCGTCAATTCTTCAAAGGGATGGACCGGTTCGATTGCCGGCTAGTGAAGGTTAAGGGCCATAAACGAAATTCACAGAAAGATACTAACGACAAAATCTTCACATTTGTAGATCGAGCTGCCAGGAAAGCATTGAGGTCACACCTATCAATGTGGACGAGACCCCTCCGAATGAAGGGACACCAATGCCTTCCCTCGCCTTGAAATCAAGCTGCCAAATTATGCTGCCGGTCGAGACTTCGAGACAGGTCAATACATCGAGCATGCTCAGAACGAAAAGGTGGGTGCCATTCGTTGCGAAGAAAGAGTAAGGGGTAACGACTTTCCAAAACACATTTTTTTCTTCAAAATGGAAAAATAGAAGCTTGCCTCTGAAATATATTAAGGGATTCTTCGGAAGACACATTCAAGTGTTATCCAAGGTCCGAATCCATCTAACTAATAGAGGCAAGCAGACGAGAAAGGTCCCGGTTTCCTGATCACTAATCCTGTCAGATTGACGTGTGGGGTCTAGTTTGAATCAAGAACGGTTTTATCTTCACCCATGGCACGCTTGAGATTCGCGACCGCAACAATGTGCCGGTAGTTGGCTTCAAGGCGGTTCGTCCTAGATTCAGTTAAGGCAAACTGGGCTTCAAATACATCAAGCTGGTTTATCGCTCCCGCTTCGTAGCGACTATCAGCCAGACGAAGTGCTTCCTCGGCTTGCTCGACTGCCTTGGCTACGGCGTTCACCAATTCCTCCGCCTCTTGGAATTCTGATATCGCCTGACGCACCTCAATCTCAATCGCCAAGCGGAGAGAATCCCGCTCGATCCGAGATTGCTCCAGCTGTGATCGGGCTTGACGCACCCGTCCTTTACGAGCCGCTCCGTCGAAGATGTCCCAAGTCGCCACCACGCCCACCGTCCATCCTTCGGGCCTTTCATCGAAAGATTCAGAAAAATTGCTCCTACGTTTTCCGTAGCTTCCAATCAAATCAAGACTGGGACGGTAGTCTGATCGGGCAATTTCCAAACCGGCATCTCTGGCTTCTTCAATCAGGCGAAGTCGTTCCAGTTCGGAGCGATTCGATAAGGCCAAATCCAGGCAATTCGCCAAGTCGTAGGCTACCGGTTCGTATTTTAGCTCTCCTAAGAACTCGGGAACGCTATCCAGATTATTCGAATCACGGCGATAGTTTCCATATCCTATACTTAGGCGTAGTTGATCGATAGCGGCACGAAATGCGCTCCGACGACGAATCAAGGCGGGTTTCGCATTGGCCAACAAAACTTCTGCTCGTAGAACTTCGAAATCGGAAACGGCCCCAGCCTTGACTTTATTCTGAGCATCTTCCAGCACTTTCTCTAGCAACTTTATGTTTTGCTCTTGGACTTCAATCTGGTCACGAGCCAGCAATGTGCCGTAATAGCGGGTCGTGACTTCCAGCATAGCATCCATGATCGTACTTTCAAGAAAGAGCCGAACTGACTCCCTCGTCAGATCCTGAGCTTTCAAAGCCGCCTTAATCCCACCCCCTTGGTAGAGGGCCTGGCGTAGATTGAGGCTGATTCCCCATGTGTTGTCGCTTGCTACTCCAAATCCATCTACTACTTCGCTTAAACCTTCATCCAATCTCTGATAGTCTAAGTTCAATGTGAGGCTAGGACGCGTCCGTGCTTTCACTTCAACAATAATCCCTTCCTGCTCCTCGATTTGCTCGATCGCTCGACGAATGTTAAAGTTGTTATTCAACGCAAAGCTGAGTGCCGTATTCAAATCGAGCGTGTCAGGCACTTCTAAGGGAAGATCGTCTTGTCCATAACTAAGGGTGAACGCAGAAGCGAATATAATCAAACCAAGTACCTTCACTTTTGCTACAAATCTAATCGATTTGTTTAACTCGATGGAATTCATACCGATACCTCCGCATCGTAATTCTGATGATCTTGGGCTAGCAACATGTAAAGCGAGGGAACGATAAATAGCGTGAAAAGCGTCCCGATCGCCATACCCCCTACCAATACGAGGCCAATCGAATTTCGAGCGGCAGCACCCGCACCTGAGACGAACACGAGCATCATATGCCCGAAGATGGTGGCTAATGAGGTCATTAAAATCGGTCTCAGTCGTGTCGCAGCCGCTTCACTGGCCGCCCTCAGCTTACTCCTTCCCCGCTCTTGCAATACATTCGCAAACTCGACGATGAGGATACTATTCTTAGTAACTAGTCCCAACAAAGTAATCATTCCCACCTGCGAGTATATGTTCCAAGAGGTCGTCCATCCCCAAGACCAGTGAGGTGTCCAGGGATCGCCAGGAGCTCGCATTGCGGTGAAAAGCAAAGCACCAAACATTCCCAAGGGAACAGAGCCTAGAATGATAATCAAAGGATCCCTGAAGGAGTTAAACTGTGCCGCAAGAACCAGAAACACCAATACCAATGCTAACATCAGCATAGGGAAAAAACTGCTCTCTTCTTTCCTCAATTGACGCGACTCCCCCTTATAGTCGATCACGTAACCATTCGGCAAAATCTTCGCAGACTCTTCCTCCAAAACTTTTAGCGCCGTATCCAAAGGAGCCATCGCTATACCAGAAATCTTGACGGAATTAAGCTGATTAAATCGATTCAGGCTCCTCGGTTCAACCGAGTTCTCAATCGTTGCGAAGCTAGAGAGTGGCACTAAATTTCCATTCGGCCCTTTCACGTACATGTCGACGAGATCTTCCGGTGCTAGTCTCCCCGATCGTTTCACTTGAGGTATCACCTTGTAGCTCCGACCATCTATCGAAAATCGGTTCACATAATTCCCCCCAAGCAAAACGCTCAAATCATTCCCGACATCGGAAAGATTCATTCCCAAAGCCGCGACCTTATCACGATCAAAAATTATTTTTGACTGCGCCTCGTCAATCTTCACATCAAGCTCTGGCGGAAATGCAAATAGTCCGGTTGCAGCTGCATTATTGACTACTTGACGAGCCAGAGCAGCAATTTGATCGGTTTCGGCGGTGGATGAAATTATGTATTCTACAGGAAAGCTGCTACCTCCCGGAAGCGCAGGTGGAAGGACGGGCAAAAGTTTGATACCTGGAACGCTTCCTAAGTGAGGTATCATACTTTGACGAATATCGATGATATGCCGCTCTCGATCATCCCATGGCTTAACAATCATTCCTCCAAAGCCCCCTGTTGGAAATGTAACCTGAAAGGAGTAGTCGTATTCTGGAGTCGACGAAAAAACCTCCTGCACTTGTTTTGAAAAGTGACTGGATTGCTCTATGTTAGAATTGGATGACGTGCTCAGTATCCCGAATATAATGCCCTCGTCTTCGGTAGGTGCCAATTCGGTAGACATAGAGGACAGGATGTAAAGTGGTATTACCAGAAAAGTCAGAAAACCCCAAAGTGTATATATAGCTAGGCGAGCCTTCAATGTCCCTTCAATCATCTTTCGGTAACGCTCACGCAACCGATCAAAAAATCGGTTTATCACACCTCGAAACCCTTTATCTTCACTGTTCGGCCTGAGAACTTTAGCGGCCATCATAGGGGATAGCGTTAGCGCTACCACACTAGATACAACAACTGCCCCCGCCAATGTAATTGTGAATTCCCTAAACAGAGACCCGGTCAATCCACCCTGAAAGGCGATCGGCGCATAAACAGCAGCTAGGGTGATTGTTGTTGCAATAATTGGCCCCACCAGCTCTCTGGCTCCTTTAAAAGCGGCGTCCTTTGGAGAGTTACCATCACGCAGGTACCGTTCGACATTCTCTACGACAACGATTGCGTCATCAACAACCAATCCCACTGCTAAAACGATCGCTAGCAGGGTCAAAAGATTGATACTGAAACCAAAAATCTGCATGAGGAAAATCCCCCCAATCAATGAGACCGGTATCGCGACTACCGGCACTAGAACGGAGCGGACCGAACCGAGGAAAAGAAAGATCACTCCGACAACAATCAATAGCGTCTCAGAAAGGGTCAAAATCACTTCCTTTAGGGCATTGTCAATGTATTCGGTAGCATCATACGCTACACCTCCTTCAAATCCAACCGGAAAACGGTCCTGCATCGCTTCAACCTCGGCCCGAACCCGCTTCATTACATCGAGCGAGTTTGCGGATGGCATCGCCCAAATACCCATAAAAACCGCTTGTTCCCCGCCAAAACGCACATCGCCGTCATAGTTCTCCGCTCCCAACTCGACATCGGCTACATCGGCCAAACGAATTACCTGATCGCTTTCCTCTCGCAAGATCAGATCCTGAAACTCCTCCACGGAGGTGAGATTCGCGTTGGAACTGAGGCTGATCTGCTCGTAGCTCCCCTTGGTTTTTCCCACCGCCGCAAGAACATTGTTGGATGCGAGCGCCAAACGAACTTCCGTTGCGCTGATATTGAAGGCCGCTAGCTTTTCCGATCTGAGCCAAACGCGTACAGCGAGCGTACGAGCCCCTAATATGTCCGCTCGCTGTACACCTTTGACCGCTGTCAACGCTGGCTGCACGGCCCGGGTCAAGTAGTCAGTCACTTTATTTCGCTCAAGATTGGAAGACTTGAAACTCAGGTACATCGAAGCGAATTCCGTATCCGCCGTTTCAATATTTATTATCGGTACCTCGGCTTCGGGCGGCAGATCCCCCCTCACTTGATCCACTTTCGAGGAGATTTCTGCCAGTGCTTTAATGGCATCGACGTTCAGCTTCAACCGGACGAAGATTGTCGACAGGCTTTGAACACTGCTAGATTCGATATAATCGATTCCGTCCGCTGCAGCGATGGCTCGTTCTAAAGGTGTCGTAACAAATCCCTTCACGAGATTCGCATCCGCTCCAATGTAGAAAGTCTTTACCGTGACGAGGGCATTCTCGCTCTGCGGATATTGGCGCACTGTAAAACCACCCGATCCCGATGTCGCATTGTAGATTGCCTGGCCACCCGCGATAACAACGACAAGGTTTACGACAATAGCCAAAACCGGCCGCCGGATAAAAATGTCCGTAATGGATTTGATAGTCTCGCTCATTCCAGTTACTCGCTAATTCAAAGCTAAGCGTCATCAGGGGTTGGATTGAGCGAAACAGGCAGGGGACTGGAGTTATTGACCACTATAGAACGGCCGTTCGAGAGCTTGAATGCTCCTGCCGTGACGATTTCCTCACCGGCCGCGATTCCCTCAACAATGGAGACCAAGTCACCTTTGGTCCGGCCTAACTTAACAAACCGTTGCTCAACAATCTTTCCATCATCAGAATCCCTTATCACAAAAACAGTATTACCGAAGGCCTGATAGTACACCGCGGTTCCGGGTACAGCGACAACCGCAGTCGAGTCCGGCTGCAAGACATCCACATTGGCAAACATTCCTGGGACCAGCGTACCGTCTTCGTTGCTTAGAACCCCTCGGACTCGGAACATCCGATTGGTCAAGTTCAGCTCAGAATCGACTACCTTCAACGTACCATCGAAGGTTTTGGTCTTGTAAGTGTCTACGGTCAATCGGAATTCATAGCCGCTTTTAACCTCGCTCAACTGCTGCTGAGGCAATGAGAAATCCACAAATATAGGATCGACGGACTGGAGTGAAACTACCGGAGCACCGGGGTTAATATACTCACCCAAGTCAATCTGCCTGATACCAAGCCGGCCAGAAAACGGAGCCCGGATAACCTTCTTTTCAAGCTGTGCCTGAATCTGCGACAGTGCCGCCATAGCTTCCTTATAACGTGCTTCAGAAGTATCCAACTCTGACTGAGCCACCGAACGACTGGCCCTTAGCTCCTTCGTCCGCTTCAAATTGACTTCGGCCAGTTCCGCTGACGCCACTGCAGACTCCAATTGGGCTCGTTCCGCTGAGGTATCGAGTTCGAAAAGCAAATCTCCCTTAATCACGTTTTGACCCGATTCAAAGTGAATTTCGGATATGGTACCTGAAACCTCGGCAGAAAGCATAACCCCTTGCGAAGCCCGCAACGTTCCTACAGCGCTCACCGAGTTCTCCCAAACCATCTCCTCAGCAAACCCTGAAGAAACCGACTCAGGAGGCATGACAAAGAGCGGAGGTGGAGCGAACTGAGGTCTTTTAATAAAGAAGATCCCTAAAAGAATTGCAACTATAAGCCCGAAGACGACTAAGAACGTTTTCCACATGATATTTGGAATTTAATTGGATTATTCCCTCTCAAAAATTTCCCCCACACAACCAGATCCCTAATCTAATCCCGCTAATTTTCACAATGGCCAACAAGCAACATCGAACAATCTCAATCATATGAGTGGAGGTTGAATCGGAGCCAAGTGAAAACACAATAATTTCGTCTAACGGAGTGTTAGATTCTCCAAAACCAATCCATAACACCCATTCACAGTCTACAGGTCGCATCGACGACCTAACCGCTTTAACAAGCTTCTTGGGACACGCCGACGATGTCACCACGAATGGGGCGTTGGTCTAGAATCAAAGTTCCATCAGCGGGAATTGGAGCATTGAAACCGTGGACAATCTCGCATCATCCTTCTGCCCGAAAACTTCAAAGCCAAAGCGGACCCGACTTGATGATCTTACTCTCTTCCGTGACTCAATCCGATGTCATTCGCAAGTTCCGCGTCGCTTAAGACTTATTTTGCCAGTCGAGAAAAACACCTTTCCCCTGGAAATGACGGTTGTGCTCTGACCTGTCTCTAGATGCGTGATCCACCATCCAATATTTTCTTCCCCTATCACGCCCAAATGCGTTGGCACCCCATAGATCGTCTCAAAGTCGCCCGCGTGTTTCCCTACTTTGAGTCAATCAAGAGAAACCTAGTAAAACAAAAGTAGAATGCTTAATACAAATAATTGTTTCATAGATTACGGGGGGGGTGAATCGCCCCGAAAAGCTATCGAATTCTACTTTCTCAAATCGGGGATGGGCTCCGTAAGCAAATAGGGTTCCTTGTGCGGAAGCAACTCGTCCCCTTGAGATTCTGTCCACTCAGTGAGCTCCTTTTTCATTTGGGCCATCACATCTCGATACTCTGAATTGCGGGCAAGGTTGTCATACTCCTTAGGATCCGCCTCTAAGTCGAACAACTCGAACGGGTCCCTCGTGTAGTAATTCCGAATGATGGCAGCGGCCATCGGGTCCAACTTAGCAACCTCGTCCCAAGAGTCCCAGTAGGCACCGGCACCGTCTTTTCGCAAACGGTCTGAATGATTTGTAAAATATCCATCCGGACGCAAATTCTCGATGTATTTGTATTTTCCGATACGAATACTTCGAATCGGAAAGATATTCATAACCCCATCACCCGTATGCGTCGTGAAGATGCGGTCACGATGTACCCTCGTTTCTCCTCTCAATACCCCAGTGAAGGGCTTTCCATCGATGTCAAATGGTATCTCACCACCTGCTAAATCAATCAATGTAGGAACGAGATCGACCCAGCTCACCATGGCATCCGTCCGAACGCCATTGGCAACTTGACCCGGCCAGGAAACAATCAACGGAATCTGAACCCCCGTCTCATACAAATTCCATTTGCCGCGAGGCCATTGCCCACCGTGGTCGCTTGAGAAGAGAAATAGAAAGTTTTCACCAAACTCCTTCTGAGCAATCTTGTGGATACGCCCCATCTCCTTGTCCATCCCCGTAATATCCGTGAGGTAACGAGCCCAGTGATCGCGTGTTTCAGGGGTATCGACCAAATAGTCTGGAAGAGAAATTTGGGAGGGATCGTAAGTCGACTCTTCCACCCACGGCACATGCGGACGGCGGTCTCCCACAATCAGGCAGACAGGTTCCTGTAAATCATTCGACGCAAACCATTCACGAACCGCCACCGACATATTTCTGGGAGATTTCGAGTTAAAGTCCAATCCTTCGAACTCACGGGCTCCATGGGCAACTTTCCCAAAGGACGCTATCGTGTAACCCTTCGCTTTCAAAAGTGGGAATAGGAACTCGGTTCCTTCTTTCACCTGACTATGATTCGGGTGCGCCCCATGCCGGGCAGGCATTAGGCCCGTAAGGAATGAGAACCGGTTCGGGCAACAGGAAGGAGACGCCACGTACGCCTCGTCGAACACCATGCCATTGGTAGCCAGCATATCCATCGTGGGTGTGCGGACCTCCTTAGACCCGTAAACCGAGCTTTCCGACCGGCCCATATCATCGGACAGAAAAACCACAAGGTTAGGAGGTAACTTCTCTCCATTGAGGGAAGGAATCACTACCAAGAGGGCTACTACCATGTAGGAATATTTCATCTTAACGAAGAGACTAAAAAATCAGTTACCAGACGGAAGGCTAAACCTGCAAATCACAAGTGTTTGCCGCGCCAGAAGTAGGCCGTATGGGCATCCATAAATCGTATTTCCAATCTAGCGAGGCGTTCTGTTTGTAGCGTGTAAACTTGGTTCTCATCGGCGTTGCTGGTGTACTTCTAGTCAGCACTCGTATCCCCCATCCCCATATCATCAGCCATCATGACGATAATATTGAGTTGTTTGGAACCTGAGCAGATGCAATGGTTGCAACTGCACAAAGGGCGAACGCTACAAGGGTTATGAGAAACGCTTTTTTCATTTTGTACGTAGATTAGGTAATCTTGGAAATCTCGTTCTTGGCAACAATATGAGGCTTCAATTTCTCCCAATCGAATTCGACTCCAATTCCTTGGGATTCCGGTGCTACCGCTCGGGTGTTATTCACAACTAAGGGCCTAGACGTGTAGTAATCAATGGGGAAACTGTGACGCTCTAGCCAACCGCCGTGAGACTGCGATGAAACGAGGCTCACATGGAGCTCGTGCATGCCATGTGAGCAAATGGGGATACCGTAATTATAAGACTGATACGCTACCTTAAGCCATCCCGTAATACCTAAGCAGTTCGACGCATCGGGCTGAATATAGGAAAGATTTGCTTGCTCAAAGGCGTATCCAAACTCGTGCATCGTATGCAAATTTTCGCCCATCGCCAAAGGTACGCTGGTCGATTCCGCTATTGTCGCATAACCCTGGTAGTCATCAGGTAAAGTGGGCTCTTCAAACCACGAGACATCAAACTCCTTGAATCGGTTGGCAGCCTCGATCGCCTCGTCCACGCTCAATGAATAGTTCGCGTCAACCATGAAAAATACATCCGGCCCCACCAATTCTCTTACCGCTCGGGCCCGAGCTATATCCTCACTCAAATCGAGACGCCCTACTTTGATTTTTACCGCTCTGAAGCCTTCCTCGAGATAGCCCTCGATACTCTTGAGCAATTTGGGAAGCGGAAATTCCAAATCGATCCCGCCAGCATACACCTTGCAGCTTTTACCAGCTCCTCCCGCAACCTGCCACAATGGCTTTTTAAGCCTTTTGCAACGGGCGTCCCACAAGGCGATATCGATCGCGGAGATCGCAAAAGACGCAATGCCTCCCCTCCCCACATAGTGAATATGTGATTCGCAAAGCTGGTTAATCGATTCGACCTTCGAGCCATCTTTTCCCTTAAGAAAGGGAACCAAATCATGATCAAGCAATGCCTTTATCGCCCATCCCCCTCTTCCACCGGTGTAGGTGTAACCAGTTCCTTCATATCCATCGTCTGAAGCAATAGTCACCGTTACCAAATCAAAACACGAGTGGTCCCCATGCGTCGCGTCCGTCAGCGTTTCAGCAAGGGGCACCTTAAAAAGCTTAGTTTCAATTCGATCGATTTTGCTCATTTCCGACTTTTGCCAAGTTACCAAGATAGAATCCAATTAGACGAGACGAGGTTTCTTAAATCCAATAGCTATCTGGCTCGCCACCACCTAGGCGTCAACATTCGATCAATTCGTCAACTGGTTTTAATTCAACGAAGAGAACGCTTCCCTTGCTACACAAATCCCTATCGCCCCTTCGATGACGACAAGAAGTGCTATTGATTTCTCACTGATTTCGATTATCGCGTCTTTTTAAAAACCCGACTATCCTTACCTCAACCCACAGATGTACTAAAGAACCGAAAATGGTATTCCTATGCAAAGGAACGGGAGGGGCGTATTCTCCGTCTCCGGTACCCCAAAAGACAAATTACGAAGATATCCAGCCAAAGCTGGCTTTACTCATATCGGGCACCTACACGCGAACCGAGTTTCAGGGAATCGAACTTTCCTTCGATGAGCTCCATAATTCCCTTATACCTATGGATAAGCATATTATCTCCGGACTGTCTTGTCCCTTACTCATAAAGACGTTTCTCCGGGAGCGAAACTACTATTCCTACACTCCCGAAAGTTACATTTTCAAGGATTTGCAAGTATCCGCACAGACGGCAATTCCAAAACAATAATTGACTTGGGAATCCAAGCTAGATCCTTGTTGAAAATTACTACGCAGCTACGTTCAGGAAAGCGATTTCCGCGATCATAAGCTTTAGCCGGTTTTTCCTCATACTAACCTTAAAATACCGAAAAACCTTATAATCCCGATGCTTCCAAAACCCTCTTCCCCCCAGTTTAAAACGACCGTGCTTTTTGCGGTATCTCTGCTAATATTCAATTCATCTCAAGCAGCAGGCGTAGTGGGCTCTCGACCCAATATCGTATTCATCCTGGCAGACGACATGGGCTGGAATGAAGCAGGCTTCAATGGGGGTGACTCCGAGCACACCCCGCACATTGATCGTTTTCGCAACGAAGGGGTCAGTCTAACTCAGTTTTACAGTCATGCCGTCTGCGCTTCCACTCGGGCCGCATTCCTAACCGGACGCTACGCATTTCGAACCTGGAGCGATTGGCGCTCCGAGGACTTTGGCAAACCAAGCTATCTCAAAAAGCTGGGCCTGACCTTGCCAACCAATGAACAAGGTGAAGAGACCCGTCGCATTCACGCGTTGGATACTAATGAAAGGACCGTGGCGGAAGCGCTTAAGAGTGCTGGCTACCTCACTGCCCTAATCGGAAAGTGGCACTGTGGGGAATGGCTACCGGAGCACCTTCCCATGGGCCAAGGATTCACGCACCAATACGGACACTACGGCTGGGGTGTAGACTATAACAACTACACCATTCCTCACAATGCTCCTGCCCGCTACGCAGTCTATGACTGGCACCGGGATCAGGAGCCGCTTTACGAGCAAGGCTACACGACTGACCTCATCGCCAATGAGACTGTCCGGCTGATCGCCCAGCACAAAGACAAGTCTTCGGGCAAACGCCAATCCCAACCCTTTTTCTTCTACGTTCCTTTCAATGCCATCCATGGCCCCTTAGAGGAAATTCCACGCTACACAGACAAATATGAAAAGCGCTATGCGGCTCTCAAATGTCTCGACGATGCAGTCGGCCGTATCGTTGGGGCTGTGGATCAATATGGCTATAAGAATAACACTTTGGTAATATTCACCAATGATAATGGAGGACTACGGGACGAAATGAACGCTCCCTACCGCGGCCACAAAAATACCAATTACGAGGGAGGAGTTCGCGTACCTTGCATCTTTAGATGGCCGAGTAAGATCGAGCCGGGAACTTCAAACGAGGCCATGATGCACATCGTCGATCTCTATAGCACCTTCATAACTCTCGCAGGCGGTAGCCACAAGCAAAAGCAAACGGTAGACAGTATCGACATGACAGGTACAATTTTCGCTGGCGAGCCCGCTCCGCGAGAGGAAGTTATCTACGAGGTCTCAGGCAGTGTGCGTTTTCCCGCGATTCGACTGGGCGACTACAAACTCGTGGGTAAGGAGCTATACAATATCGTGGTGGACCCCGGCGAGACGGAAGATATCGCAAACGAGTATCCAGGCATTGTTGAGCGGCTCGCAAAACGGGTAGCAGAGGCGGGAACGCAACGATCGCCCTTACCCGATATGTCGCAGCTCATGTCCCCCGCCCTTCCTTGGGTTTACGGTCAAAAGGAGAATGCCACCGCACCAAATTGGGTAAAAGAGGTAGTTCGCAAAGTCCGAGCGACCCAACCCAAAGATTGGGCTCCCGGGACCACTCCTTGGCCTCAGGCCCCAGTGGATGGAAAAATAACCTACACCGGAGACGGAAGGTAGTCCCGCCCCCATCAATTGTGGAGGCACTAGTCAATCCCGCAAACAATCGATCTGCAAAATCCTAAAGACTATCGGACAAACCGATTCCAACGTTTATTTAGGTCGTGGGGGTCCGGTTTTCCATTCTGAACCACTAACCGATATCGCATGATAGATACTTGGCCTGGCGAGATTTTCCAAGCGAACTCCTGAATAGGAACGTAGTTGAAAAATATGGCTCCGTTGTTGGATGTTTCCGGCCAAACGCGCATCCGTTGGGGGAAGTCGTGGTTTTCGCGGTGGCAAAGAATCGTCAATGTATCCGCTTCAGAACCCGTTTTTTTTTCTCCCCACATCGCAATCCATTTCGACCGTGTGGTATGGCCATCGTTACGGTTTTTGCCCTCAGAACTAAGATAGTCGCTATTGGACCTATCCCAATGATGGGGTGCTCGGTAAGCGATGGGGCCACCATAACGGTAGGCAGGAAGTTTCAAAGAAGAACTCGATACATTCGTCTGGACCGTTTTATAGTCGATCTCATAAGCACCATCAATTAACCGGGCTACCACCGTAAAAACTCCTCTTAGAATCACTCTTTCCTTCTCCTGGTTTCCCGGAAAGGCAACGTGCTCTTGCACTACTGTAAATCCCGCCGAGTCACTCCCCCGAGATAGTGAGAGCGTTTTAGTATATCGCACCCTTCCTGTCTTTTCCTTCAAATTCCAAAAGTCGACATTCTCTCCCTCAATCTCGCACTCCACCCATGCATGCCAGAGTCCAAAATGATGATAGTGATCATCTGGATGAATCCCAGTAACAACCGACCCGCTAGGCGAATGGACCGGATGGATAAAACCGCTACGAGTGAAAATAGGGTCAGCACCCTCGGGAGGTGGCACGTCCGCTTTGTGGTAGGTTAGAATTGATCGGTCATCTATAGAGACAGTGATGCTTGCATCAGTTTCACGAACGGAAGGTGTGGCTGCGTCAGCAACAAAAGAAACAAGCGTTAAAAAAAATACACAGGGGGTACAGGTTCGTGATGGACTGTGCATAAGCCCAAAAAAAATAGGCTTCCGCATGGTTCTTGCAATAATCTATTTCAACTCTTCGGGCAAAGCAAAGGCGACATAACGGCTTCCGGAAACCGTCCCCATTTTCCCTCCTCCGCAAGCGATGACAACGTACTGCCGCTCGCCCGCTTCGTAAACAGAAGGCGTAGCATAGCCGCCGGCGGGAAGTTTGTGCTTCCATAGTTCTTCACCCGTTTCCTTGTCAAAGGCCCGAATGTGCTCATCTTTAGTGGCCGCAATAAAAATGAGTCCTCCCGCCGTGGCGACGGGGCCCCCATAGTTTTCCGTACCTGTTTTCTCGACCCCTCTCATAGTGAGAGCTTCAAACTCCCCCAAGGGAACCTTCCACAGGATCTCTCCCTTATTGAGATCAATCGCGTTAAGCGTCCCCCAAGGTGGCTTTACGGCAGGGTAGCCTTCTTGATCCAAGAAACGATTATATCCAGTATGAGAATATGGCAGTGTAGCCTCATTAGAAGTTAGACCCAGAGCTTGTGGATCCACCTCTTCCTTTGAATTGAGCAGGAAAGCGATTACCGCTTCTAGCCGCCCCTCACCCAGTTGCCTGAAAGAGGGCATAAATCCCTTGCCCTCCATCAATAAGGTCAGGATCTCATCTTTTTTCATTTTTGTTCCCAAAGACTGAATACTTGGGAAGGTGCCCGTTGGATCTCCTTGCCCTTCAGGGCCGTGACAGAATGCGCATCTATTTTGGTAAATCTCCTCACCTAAGTGGGCCAGACGGACTGAGCCCCCTGCACGAGCGGTAGCCCGTTTGGTTTCAACCATGGTCATAATCCAGGGCATTTCGTTTCCATTCACATACATGATTCCAGTATCGGGCTCAACCGACGCCCCACCCCATTCGCCACCGCCATCGAATCCGGGAAAGATGACCGTCCCTTCTTTGCTCGGCGGAATGAACTGCCCATCCGATCGAAGGTTAGCTAGGATTCCAGTCACATAACTATGGGCTTCTTCGTTTATGTTGGTCACGTCTTTAAAATCGAAACGCTGCCGGGCAAAAGGCTCTGGCCTAATCGGAAGCGGCTGAGTGGGAGAGGAAACCTCTCCCTGCAGGTCAGATCGGGGAAAAGGCATTTCCTCAACGGGGTGAAGCGGCGCTCCTGTGTCTCGATCTAGAACGAAGACATGTCCCGACTTTGTGATTTGCGCCACCGCATCTCTTTTCACACCATCAATTTCGAGTGTCACGAGGTTGGGCGGAGCGGGTAAATCCCTGTCCCAAATGTCGTGATGAACCGTTTGGAAATGCCACTTGCGCTCTCCTGTCCGTGCATCCAAAGCTATAATACAGTTTGCGAATAGATTATCCCCAACACGATTACCTCCATAAAAGTCGAACGATGCAGAGCCCGTAGGAGCATATACCATCGCGCGATCACGATCAACGCTCATCCCTGCCCAAGAATTCGCTCCACCCGCCCAATCGTAGGCTCCAATAGGCCAAGTCTCCAATCCGTATTCACCTTTCTGAGGAATGGTATGAAATGTCCAAGCAACTTCACCCGTCAGAATATCAAAGGCTCTAATATGACCCGGTGCCGCGTCGATATTTTCGGAGACACGGGTCCCCATGATCAAGAGATCCTCAAAAACGGTTCCCGGAGTCCTCGATTCAACATGTAAATCCTGGGCTCTCTCACCTAGGTCGAGCTTGAGTGAGGTCCGGCCTCCTTCCCCAAAAGACTCTATTGGTAATCCTGTATTTCCCTCTAGGCATAAAAGCCAACCGCCGATTGACATGAGAATGCGCTTTTCTCTCGGGCCCTCCCACAAAGCAACCCCTCGATTCGCACTGATTCCAAAAGACACGCCCTCGCCCTCAAGCCAGGTTTTTGGATCGAATTCCCAAAGCGGACTTCCCGTTGCAGCTTCTAAGGCAAAAACCTTCAACGTGGGGGAGGTGCCATAAAGAATACCGTCTTTAACAATGGGATTACACTGTATTTGCGATCGCGACCCTAGCTCAACATTATCGCTCGTGTAGGTCCAAGCGACCTCCAAAGTGCCCACATTGTCCTTGGTGATTTGTTCAAGATAGGAAAACTGGTTCCTTGCTTCATCTCCTTGGTAAGTTGGCCACTCACGGCTCCTCGAGTCCTTTGAAAGTCGATCACTCGAGCTACAAGCGGCGAGCAAAAACGTTAATACAAAAACTATTTCGATACGAACTTGTTTCATCCTAGCACAAAAATCGGACCGCCATAAACTGCTTCTCGGATTTATCTAGGGCAACACTTTCTTAGATCTACTGGGTTCGATATCGAACGATTTTTACTAGGAAGGACAACGACCTCAGACAAGCCCCGGGGTATTTTAAGGTAGAGGGCGTTAGGAGAACGCTCACTACCAAAGTCAGATACGAAGCCACCGACAAGAGTATTCACCTTTTAGGGCCCGTTAGTCATGAGCTTCGAAGTATTTTCCCAGAAGAAATAAAGCAGAGCTAGTAAAGGTCTAGGCGATGCACTGCCTTCAATCTGTCATGGGTGATGCCCACGCGAGCCATATTGCAGCAGTCCATGCGAAATGTCCCCCACCCGCCCCGGAACCGCATATGGGATCAAAGTATTCATAAAACCCCGACCCTCTAATAATCTCTCTCGTATCGAGTCGAATACGATTGGCTTCACGCTCGAACCCGTACTCAGCTAGCCCACGGGCCACAATATAGTTGATGATCACCCAAACCGGACCTCGCCAATAACGCTTGGAGTCAAATCGAGAATGCTCGGGATCGAAACTGGGAATACTGTACTTAGAAACCTCTAGTATCCGTCTGAGGGTCGCCTGGAGTCTGGCATCTCGACGCGGAATGGAGATACCCGCGTAATAGGACAGGAATGCGACGCTCGACACACCTGTTGCGGAATCATCCGTACGCAAGTCTCTGGCTGCATAAGCCCCTAACCTCTCCGACCACAAATAGTCGGCTGCCTCCTCCGCGTGATAAAGCCATGTGGCAATCTCGTGGGCCGAATCCTGGGCCCCCAATACTTTAGCAAGTTCCAGAAGATCCCTATCCGCTCGCATCAATATAAAGGTCACCCCCGGGTCCGCTACCGCGAAGGGACCCTCCCGCGTGATGCGGGCGTGATCCCAGCCGGTTTCACGACCGTACTCGACCAATTTCAGGTATCGATCATACTCCTCATTGGTCGGCCGCATAGACGGGTCCACATGGCTAGTATCCTTCCTAGTGTAGTCCGCTATTCCCGATGGGTCGACGTTGCTTAGAGCCCTGTCCCAATCCGGTGAATTGTCTCGGCCCGACTCCCATGGGTGCGTTACCGCAATCGCAGCCCCTCCACTGATTACCCGCATCATATGGAACCAACGATGCCATGCCATCAGCCTCGGGAAGATTTCCTTAAGTCTGGCTAGCCCAATTTCAGGATCCTTTTCGTACAAATCTCGCACTACGGTTGCAGCCACTGGGGGCTGGGAGCATCCAGAGGTAGAAGGGTTTTGCCCGGATACCCAAATGGATGGTCCCGGAAAGTAGCTAGGGTCGTCACGACGAAAGACAATGTGGGCGGCCATACCGTTTTGCCATTGTCCCTGAAATAGCGTTTCGACCTCAGTCCAAGCCCGTTCCAAATCGAACTCTGAAAATCCGAGAGCTACGAACATGCTATCCCAATTCCACTGAAAGGGATAAAGCCCGCGAGTGGGCAAGGTGTAGCCTCCCCATTCATTTTCCCTGAGAATTGCGATCGCACGTTGATCCAGTTCAACATCCGAGTAGGGTTTTTCGAGACTTTGGGATTTCATTGAGCAATTGTCGGTCAGTCTAAACCACCCAAGGCTTAGAGGGTTTCCTTCCCATTGGTGGTTTAAACAGAGGGCCGATCAGCACGTCTCGTGCCGAGGGCTTTCAGACTAGAAATTCGTTGGCACTCCATCTGCTCTATCAGAATAACTGTGCTTAGGCGCTCAAATTAGATCAAAAATCCCTATGAGAATCGAAATTCCACGAGAATGTGAGCGTGTTGGATCCCTCCAGATATACGGATTGCAAAAAGTCTATGAACTCGATGCGGGAGAAGGAATCCACGGCCAAGATACTGTAATCGAGCGAATCCCTTCCGAGGTGCTGTACGACCGAATGCGGGAAATGGCGATTGTGGTTCCTGTCAAGAATGAACGACTCAAGCTCATCGAGGGCGTTCTAGTGGGCATTCCCAGCCCCTGCCAAGTCATCGTGGTCTCCAACAGCCCCCGAGGCCCCGTCGACCGTTTCAACCTCGAAAAAGAAGCTCTTGAAAACTATGGGAAGTTCACCGGGAAGAAAATCATGGTTGTCCACCAGAAGGACCCTGGAATCGCAAGAGCATTCATGGATGCGGGATACTCTGAGCTAATTGACGAGCGAGGCCTCGTTCGCTCTGGCAAAGCTGAAGGCATGATCGTCGGTACGCTTATGGCAAAATGGCTCGGTAAAAAGTATTTGGGATTTGTTGACAGCGACAACTATTTTCCAGGGGCGGTTCTGGAGTACGTTTACGAATACGCCGCCGGGTTCGCGATGAATGGATCCACCAACACCTTTGTCCGGATCTCATGGCACTCGAAACCGAAGATAATGGAAAGCAGTCTCTTTTTCGCCAAATGGGGTCGCAGTTCCGTCAACTCAAACATGATGCTAAATCGGTTGCTTACTCATTTTAGCGGCTTCGAGACGGAGATTGTGAAAACGGGAAACGCGGGTGAGCACGCACTAACTGTGGATCTAGCACTAAAGCTGGAATACGCCGCTGGCTACGCTGTGGAAACCCATCATTTCATCAATCTTCTGGAAAAATACGGTGGCGTTATCGAGCCCGATGATCCAAAAGCCTTGCAGGAAAAAATCACGATTTGCCAAATTGAATCTCGTAATCCGCATATGCACGAGTCAAAGGGAGACGATCATGTCGAAGACATGATCGATGCCTCACTATCGGTGATCTACCATTCGTACTTGTGCCCCGAACTTATCAAGCGCGAGATTATGGAAAATGTGAAACTGCGTCGCGGGGAGGAAAGTCCCGAAGAGATTGCCCCAGTGAGAATGTATCCATCACTGGCAAAACTCGATCTGGATACATTCCTTGAGCGATGCGACAAAGCCTTAAATTTTAAAACGACCAGCATTCGGGCGTAGTACCGTGCATCAATCAGCACCAACGCTTTTCAAAACGATTGTCTTCACGGATCTCGATGGCACTCTAATCGACTTTGAGAGCTACTCGCCCAATGTAGCTGGACCACTGGCCCGAAAACTAGTCTGCAGAAAATTTCCCTTGGTTTTTTGTTCCTCAAAAACACTTGAGGAGCAATTGTATCTAATGACGGAAATGGGCTTATCAACCCCTTGCATCGTAGAGAACGGATGTGGAATTTTTGTGCCTGAGATTTTCGATTTGCTTTCCGATCAGCCATCGAAGGCTATCCCAGGATTTGGCAAACTTGTTAAGCTTGGCGTATCTAATCTAAAGATACAGAAAGCGATCTCTAAACTGTCTCTCGATATGGGAATCGATTTTCGTCCCTACTCAAAGCTAACGCCTCTAAAAATCTCGAAAATAACAGGACTCAGCGAAGCAGCTACCCAGCGGGCTCGGAATCGCGAGTTTAGCGAAACGCTAACAGCCTCACTCGACGATGAAGTCTGGAAAGAGGTAAACACCAAGCTAAACGAAGTCGATCTCCAATGCCTCTGCGGCGGTCGCTTCTATACAGTCACATCAAAGGAGTACAATAAAGGGACTGCGATGAAAATGCTTCTGGATGCTTATCAAGCCAGCAGTGGAGGAAATTGGAAATCCATCGCAATCGGAGACAGTGCTAACGATCACGACATGCTTCAATCTGCCGACCAGGGATATTTGGTTCAAAAAACCGATGGATCGTGGGATGAGATGGATATCCCAAGACTAAAGCAAATCACGGGAATTGGTCCTCACGGCTGGGTCGAGGCGATCAGAGATGCCATTGGATTGGTACCGTAAACAATCGGGTAGGATAGGCAAGCGGTGTAAGCGTAACGCTCACTCCACTGCCAAAAGGCGCAAGCGAGTTTGCTCGCTAATCGTTTATTATAGCCATTCTCTCCTCGCCCATATCCCCCAATTCTTCCGATAACATCTAGATAGGCTCAGGTACCTCGGCCTAATATTGTATCAATGCACTAAATCAAGCGGGTCAAAACGTAGCGGTCGTCGATGAGCGTCTAAATGTAAGCCCTTATACATTACGCGGTTGTTAGCCAAAAAATACTTGTTGCCAAATACGGTAGCGAGAGCCATCGCCAAACATCTGGACCGTCTCTGGCTCAGTAATACACCCCAAACGGATTGGCATCGGATAAAGGACGAATCAAACAGAAATCAAATCACTATTCTTGAGCCACTCCTTTCTGAGTCATAGGCGGCCGTTTTGTGGTAACCTGTTTATAACCCTCTGGCTTCTTCGGCTTATCCTGAACCGAAGGAAAATAACTAGCTTCATCAAACAACGGCCAGTCATCTGTACGGAAGGGTGAAGCAGGGATTCCTTCCTGATTGTACAGCAAAATTCGCTTGGTGGGATTCATCGCCCAGGCATACCTCACTGCAGCTGGATTCCGCACTTCATCTGCTGAGACAACTACCTGATTCCCTATAATCTTTGCGTCCGCCCATACAAACACTCTGTCTTCCCCAGCGATCGCGAACGCATCTAACTTCCCGTTGCGACCTGCCTTCATGCCAGAGCCGATAGAATCAAATGTAATGATGAACGTGTCACCTTTGATTTCATGGGACAGATATCGAGGTCCGTAATGAACGAAATCTCGTCCATAAGTTTCCTTCAACGCTAAATAGGCTAAACGAAGCCCAATAGGCTTTTTATCAACCGGGTGAAGCAATATTGAGTCACCCGTATCCACGGATACCGCTACGCCCGTGTTCTTGACTGAATTCGAAACCAGACGCATCATCTCCCGACTCACGGCCCAAGCAGCGTCTGCTTCCACTGGTTCTGACTGATCCTGAAGCCAACTGGGCAACTGCACAAAGTAGAAGGGGAAATCTCGGGCAACCGCGCCATGGGAAAGCTCGTTCCAAGAGGATCGGTAGTAGTCGATCAACAGAGGGAGTTGGTTCAAGTAATTTGCAGCTTGAGCCAGGTCCTTCGCGTTTCGCTCACCCTGGTACCAGATCGCTCCCCGAATTCCATAGGGTCGCACCGGATGAATCATTCCATTAAAAATATTGCCCGGATATTGGTGCCCCCAGTTGCTTGGCGTCCGCAATTTGGGTTCCCCCGCACGCTTTCCTAATTTCCATAGCTCTGTGGCTCGGGCTAGCTGCTGACGCGCTTTTTCTACGTCATAACTATCTGATTCAGCATCCATTTCTTGGATATATTTTAGAGTTCGAGGATCGGACAATTGTATGTCTTTCGGCATCCAGCCTTCAATCGGTGTGCCTGCGTAAGGCTGCAATACAACCCCAACTGGGATTCCCAATTCCTGATGAAGCTTTCGAGCAAAATAGAATGTGACCGCAGAACATAGGGCCGCGGATTCGGGATTGCACACCTTCCATTTCGCCAAAACGTCTTCTTGAGGACGGGGACTATGGGCACGCTCTGAGCGAAAAATGCGAATATTCGGTAAGTCGGCCGATGCCGAATCATCAAACCCTTCGGAGGTTGCTGATAACCTCCAACCCATATTCGATTGGCCTGCACAAAGCCAGACTTCCCCGATCATCACATTTTCTAGAACGACCCGATTGTGTCCTTGAACTCCAACCGAATAGGGTCCTCCAAAAGCAGGAGTCTCTAAGTTTACCATCCACCTCCCACTGGCATCCGTAACTACCTTGGCTTCTCTACCCCAACTTCCAGATACGACCACGCTTTCTCCCGGACTAGCCCACCCCCAAACGGGTACAGCCATCCGCTGCTGCAGAACCATGTGGTCATCGAAAATCGCAGGGAGTCTTAAATCCCCAACCACTTTAATTCCGAGACAAAAGGCGAGCACGACGCTCAATAGCGAACGACCTAAACTAATCCGCAAAACTACGAAGTAGGTAAAAGGTGAGGAGCACTTCATTTCAGACGAATTGATACTATTTTTAATCCAGAGGTTCGGGCTCGTAATCCGAATCATCCACCCAACCCGTTCTCTTTTTCGATTCTTTCCCAGCCATGTAATTCTCGTAGAAGTTCCATGCATGACCCTGCGAAAAACCGTATTCGTCGAACACGTCCCCATTCCCCAGAAATCGAGGATCATTCTGTTCCGCCAGAGTCGCATCCAAGCGGGCTTTCATCTTGTGCTTCACTTCGGTCAATCGCTCATCACTCGCAAGATTGTTCAAGCACTCGGGATCATTCGCGAGGTCGAAGAATTCCTCGTGGGCCTTGCGTTTACCGAAAGACAACTCCCAGTAGGAGCGGTCTTTCCCGGAGCGAAACAGCTCCAATATCTCCGTTTTCGTAGGTGAACCATCTACATCAAGGTATCCAAGTTCCGGATTACCTGCAGGCCACAGATCGATCTTGTAGTTGTAAAGATAAAGATAGTCATTCCCCACGATACCTCGAATCGGATACCCTTGATTGCCGGGCCGACTATAGTCATGCCGCTCCTTTCCAATTACCACGTAGTCACGCTTTGGATTCACTTGACCGATTTTTCTGGATCTAAAGACATCCATCAAGCTTCGGCCGGGTGAAGGCTGCATTCCTGAGTCCTCAAATCGTATCCCAGCCACATCGAGGAAAGTCGGGGCGAAATCGATAAAGCTGACCATGTCGGTTACGGTACGCCCCGGATTTCTTATACCTTTAGGCCACATCATGGCGAGAGGCATATGGTTGGAGTACTCGTACTCCTGCGCCTTTCCCCGAGGGAAAGGCATCCCATTGTCTGAGGTCATGACAATGAGTGTATTCTCCAAAAGGCCTCGCTCCTCCAATGACTCGATCATCATTCCCAAATGGCTATCCGCATGTTCGATCTCTAAACCGTAGTCTAGCATGTCGTTGCGAATCACTTCACTATCTGGCCAGAAGCCAGGGACTTCCTTTATATCGTCAATACTTTTACCTCCAAGCTTCTGTCCCGATCCGTATTCATATCGCCGATGCGGCTCTTTCGATCCATACCAAAAGAACCACGGTTCTTCTGAATCAATTTCCTCAAGGAAGACTTCAAAATTCCCTGCGTAGTCTTCGATCGACATTCCCGTCGTTGGCTTCTTATCTAGGTTCTCAGAACCATAGTTCTTCGCGATCAAAACGCGGGGCTTCCCATCAATTTCACCCGGAAGCCCTGGCCCCCATCCCTTGCCCGTTTTACCAGTCTGGTATCCATTTGCCCGCAACACTTCCGTGAAAGTCCTGAATTTGGCGGGAAAGTTGACAATGTGATTAGCCGCCTCCTCCAACTGCCACGAGTTTCGCCCCGTCAGAATGCTCGATCGAGAGGGAGCACATTTCGCATTGGGCGTATAAGCGTTTTGAAAAAGGATTCCTTCATTCGCTAATCGATCAAAGGAAGGCGTATCCGTCCACTCGCAACCATAAGCACTCATGTGCATGTAAGACGCATCGTCCATGATACAGAAAAGAATATTGGGACGACTATCAGCCGCTGGAACACTCGCCGGGGCCACGATCGACCCAACAAATAAAAACAACCGAAGCACATTTATAAAGGGATAGGACATATCTCAACATTGCGAATTCAGTTGGAGTTTAGCAATAGGGAAATCAATTTTAGCCCGTGCTCAAAATTCCCGCTTTAATGCGATTAGGGATTCGAGATGCCCCAATCGAATCAGAGCCATTAAATTCCAATACCCACACAACAAAGACAGCTGTCTGAAAAATTAGCAAGAGTGCTCCAAGGCACTCATGGCTCAATTAGATTGTAACACCTAAGCGTGTAAGACGCCTGCAGATTGCGGCCCCCGGCGAGTTACTCGTCTCTGGTAACGAAGATTCAGTCCGTAGCTCTGAGGTCGACCGAATTGGAAAGGACAATCGAAGCAAGGAGAGTTAGGCTAAGAGACGGGCACATTACGTTAGAGAAGATGAAATTCTCGCTCAAACAAGGCAAATGCCCTTTCGGGGAAAGGCCTCGTACGTGCAACTTCTATTCCAATCTAGACGAGATCGCACGCCTCCCCAGGCATCCAGTGAGCATCCTTGCCATCCCACTTTACATTGCAGCCAATAGGATTAGTCTGCGGAACACTGATGGACTGACCGCTCACTGCTTCTTCAAGTGTCCTTTCCAGATCGTTCACCGTGATAGCTGATCGGTTTCGCGGCTGGTCAACACCACGTCCCGTATAGATCAGTTTCCGTTCAGCATTGAAAACGTAGAAGTGAGGAGTACGCAACGCCCCGTACGCACGAGCGACATCTTGGGTCTCGTCATGCAAATAAATCCACGGGAACGCATGCTTTTCCATTCGGGCAACCATGTGAGAATAGTCGTCCTCAGGATAGGTATTTTTGCTGTTGGAGTTGATCCCGACAAAGCCAACGCCTCTACCTTTAAATTGTTCAGCAGTCTCCCTCGTGACTTCGTCGGAACCTGTCACGTAAGGACAGTGGTTGCACGTAAAGAAGAGTACTAAAAATCGATGGTTATCGAAATCCTCGAGGCTGTAGGACTCGCCATCCGTGGCAATAAGTTCGAAATCGGGAGCACGGGTTTTTAGTTCAAGGGTAAATGCCATAATTGGAATAGTGAATCGGGTTTTCCCGTCTTGGCAATCCTAATACGATTCGGATCTCGCCACCCCACGACCTATTTCGTCTCTTTATTATCATCGGGCTTCCCTTCCGATACGCGAATTTAAAGGGACTTCAGTCGATTCCTTAAGTCCTTTGGCAAGGGTTGCGTCCACTTTAATGACTCACCTAAAGTCGGGTGGTGGAATTCCAACTCCGCCTCGTGCAGCATCACTCGATAGGCAGGGATAATCGCCTCCTTGGACCTTCGGATGTAGGCTTTGTCCCCGATAATCGGATGGCCTACTTCGCTCAAGTGGATGCGACTATGGTGAATCCTACCAGTTTCAATACGGCAGGCGACTAAAGTCGCTCCATCCAAAGACTCTACGACTTCAACATTAGTCACTGTGGCTCCTCCCAGCTCTTCTCCTACATCGTTGACACTGCCTTGACACGCCGAGCCGGGGAGCCCATCGCCCGCATCCCGGACCAGCCGTGAACAGATCGTATGCTTTTTTATACGTCCGTGCACGATAGCAAAATTCCGACGTTCAATCGTGTGTTCCCGGAACTGTCGCGAAAGCTCTTGCTGAGCCTCAAAGGTACGGGCGAAGACAATCAATCCGCTGGTCTCCTTGTCGATTCGGTGAACGACGCCTCGACTCGAGCGGTTATGTTTGCCACCCCTATCCTGCGCTCTCAGGTAGTCGAGGGTAAGCCGGTCGAGCGTCTCGACCTCTTCGCTGAAATGATGCGGGACCGTCATCAATCCCGCAGGCTGGTTGACGATCACGATTACTCCGTCGAACAGTAGAGCTACTTTCGAATTGAGAGCCAGCACTGCCTGCGTCTTGGAAGAACTCATCCTCAACCCAAAACGAGCTTTTAGCGACGAAGAAAAGACTCAGATCGAGCAGATACTAAAGCAACAGCCCGTCGGTCAGAAATCTCCGCGAGAATACGCTCGTTTTCTCTACCGTATATCCTCCCCCAAATTTAGCCGCCACCGAACCGCCCTCAATCCCAGGTTCGGCGCCTTGGACCAAGTCCCCTTCCAAACAGTCATGAAAGCGGTAGAAGAGCGGATATCGAGGAAATCACTGTCCTGATACGACTGCCAGAGATTGACCGTTTGCTTTGTTAATAACTGATAGATCGATACGATTGCCATTGCTGAGGGCCGTTTAGACGCCAAACTTTAAGGAGTGTCATTCGATTCCCTCAAACTTTTGGCTCCATTGCTCCGCTCTGTCGAAGCACACGGCCACGCCATCCCGACTCCCATTCAGGAAACGGCTATTCCGCTTGTCATGCAAGGAAAGGACCTAATCGCCGCGTCTGAAACCGGCTCGGGAAAAACCGCGGCTTTCGTTCTTCCCATATTGCAACGTTTCGCCCACTCATCTCTAGAGGGAAACCAGGAGGGCAGTCTTATTCTCGTTCCTACCCGTGAACTTGCCGATCAAGTTGGAAACGCGATTCGAGATTACAGTCAATCGATGAAACCCGTACCTCGGCACCTCACAATCTTCGGAGGGGTGGATATCGATCTCCAGATCGAAGCTGCAAAAGCGAGGCCCGACGTAATAGTCGCCACACCGGGTCGACTAATCGACATTGTCGAACGTCAGGCTATCGATCTCTCGCAGGTGACGCTACTCGTCCTTGACGAGACCGATCGTCTGCTCGCGCTCGGGTTCGCTGATCAGATCGATGCAATCCTCAAGCAACTCCCTGCGCTTCGTCAGAATCTCCTTTTCTCTGCTACCTTCCCTCCAGCAGTCGTTGAAATTTCAAATGCGATCCTCAACGATCCCGAGAAAATCCAGCTAGAGACTGAATCGACCCCAATAGAGAATATCCAACAACGGGCGATCGAAGTGGATCGGGGCGAACGTACCGCATTGCTCCGCCACTTGCTCAAAACCGAGGGCTGGTCCCGAGTGCTTGTCTTCGTAGCCACAAAACGAAGGGCCGCCAACATCACAGGCAAACTGTCTAAGTACGGAATACGAGCGGCAGTTCTTCATGGCGACCTTAAGCAAGAACGCCGAACTCGTGCATTGGAAAACTTTAAAGCGGGTAATACCCAAGTCCTAATGGCCACTGATTCGGCGGCCCGTGGAATTGATATTGCGAGCCTGCCGTGCGTCGTGAACTACGACCCCCCACGCTCGGCCGCAGACTATGTTCATCGGATAGGTCGAACCGGCCGCGCTGGTCAGTCCGGTATCGCAGTCAGCTTTATTAGCATTGAAGACTATCAGCACTTTCAACTAATCGAGAAATGCCACGAAATAAAAATCGAGCGCGAGCGAATCGAAGGTTTTATTCCAACCCAAGGGGAACGGAACGCCCTCCTACAATCCGCCACGCCCGTTAAAGGGAAACGGAAGAGCAAAAAGGATAAGTCCAGCGAAGTGCACGCCCGAAAGTCACGAAACCGAGCAAGCGAAAAACAGGAACTCGATTCGCCTCAGACACCTTTTCCGGAAACGATCGAAAAGGATGCCAAAGAGCAGGTTGTAATGATACAAAAAGAAAGATTAATCGAAAAATCCATCCCCGCCGAGCCGGCGAAATTGCCTGAGCAAGCAGTAGAACCCGTCGTACCAACTGCGAGAAAAGAGCCTAAGCCTTCCCTCGAAATCCAGCCCGAAAAAAGCGTATCCGATCCTTGGACTCAAGCTTTGAAAAAAATCTTGGAAAAGGACTGAGATCCTTAGGAGCGGTATTGTGCCGCGATTCTGGGAACATTAAACCCCAGCTTGACAGCCTTAAAAATAAATCGCGGCATAAAACCGCTCCTAAGGTCAAGCTCAGCTATAGAACGTTGTAAAAGCAAGAGCCATCGCTTCTTTATTGGTAGTGAGCGATCTCCGGGCGCCCACATTTATTTTCGGCCCGGTGTGCAATCGGGGGATCGCCCGCTACCTTCACCCCCATCAACTCGCTACCGCATCGACGACTTCGAGATGCATCAAATAATCGGATACGTTTCCAGGAAACAGGGAAAGTCTATTATTACGGAACTCGATTACCTTCGTCGATAAAAGATCTAAAAATACCCGATTAAGGGAAACGATCAATGGCAATTCCTATCTCGTCTACAAATTCTTTGTCGATCCCGCAACCACATCGGTCGTACCTCAAGCCCAGTTCCGTATTTCTCCCTAGTTCGAAACCGACTTCCTGACTCCCATATCTACGCTGAAAGCATCTTTGAAGGTCCCATGCGTTCTTCCTTCCGACCTACCACCCGCTTGGAAGAAACCTCCCAGTTCGGGCGACCACAATTATCAGTCAATAAGTAAACCGTTTTCAGGTATCGGACCTCGGCAGTACAGAAGAATGGTGATGCGTGATGGGTGAGGCTTTGTGAACGTTCACTGTGAAGGTAAACCGAGCCTTCACCAGTTCTCCATCCTGAAATTTCCAATCATATAAACCAGCCAAAGCGAAAACACCGTTGGCAAGCTCCAAGACATTCAGAGTACCCTCTTTTAAGGTTACCCTCGCAACACCACGCTTCGACAGACCAAGAAAATATGCCTCAATCCCGGCCCTATCATTCAGGATCTTCTCGGAAAAAGTGGGAACGAGTACGCTCCCTTCAGCATAAAGCTCTAATAACCTGTCTGCTTCACCCGCACTTACAAAATCGAGCCAGGCAGCGAGTATATCTTGCGGAGATTTAAACATAAAAATGAAAACTAATTAACGAGAATCTCAATCTGAACCTCTTAAAAGAGCAAACGAATTGATTTTTTGCGAAACTATCAACCCATTTTTGAAGATGCGCATCTTTTGCAAATCCCTCCGCCTTTACATAAACCATTCCTTTGAGGACCTTTCCGGTAAGATACAAACGATTTTCTAGAGCCTCATCATAGTCCACAAAACGCTAATACGGTTTCTGAGCGAATATAAATCAACAGCGAGTTAACCAACTACTCGTAAGAAGTCACAATAAAAATTTAAATGAGGTAACGAGATAATTTACATTATAATTAACATAATAGGATCCGCCTTTATGGCATCCATAGTAACAACATGATCCAACGCCAAGTTTTAGGTAGCCTCTTTTGCAACAACAAGGGCTATTAAAACCGCAACCTCAAACCGGTCAAATGTGAATTAGAATTGCGAAGAGACTGGTTTGCGTTCTATCTCCGCCATCAACACTATGGAACCAGAAGAAAGAAGGCGGAAAATTCGCAAATCAGTCGTAGCGTCCGTCGCTACTTCGTCTGTGCTCGCATTGCTGACGTTTTTCGTAATGCCCGAAATGAAACCTGCCTTTTATGGGCTAATTTGGTTCGGTACCTTTTTTGTATGGTGGATATGGACCATGATGGCGACGCACTATTAGGCAACCAACGAAATAATCGAGCCTTTCAGAGCTCGATTGATATCGAGGAAGATGCCTTTCTAGCCTTCTCTCTCGCTTCTTCAATATCCGCTCCAAGTGCGAGAGTTACTCCCATGCGGCGTTTTCCCACAACCTTTGGCTTGCCAAAGAGCCGCAATTGCGTATCCGGTGCACTCAAGGCCTCATTGAGATTACCAAAAGAAACTTTGTCAGAGTTTCCCTCAACCAGTACGACTGCCGAGGCACTCGGTCCGAACTGCCTGATAGAAGGTATTGGCAAACCGAGAATCGCTCTTGCATGCAAGGAGAACTGGGGAAGGTCCTGGGATATCATTGTCACCATACCAGTATCATGCGGACGCGGAGACACTTCACTAAAGTACACCAAATCGCCCTTCACGAAAAGCTCGACGCCAAAGAGGCCAAAACCACCAAGACTAGCTGTAACCGCTCCCGCAATTTGTTTTGCGTTCTCCAGCGCGGCATCGCTCATGGGTTGCGGCTGCCAAGATTCACGATAGTCGCCATCGACCTGAATATGCCCAATTGGATCGCAAAAACTCGTCCCATCGACATGCCTCACCGTCAAAAGCGTAATCTCATAGTCAAAGTCCACGAAGCCTTCTATAATTACCCTGCCCTTTCCCGCACGGCCCCCTTCTTGGGCATAATTCCAGGAAGTTTCCCTATCGGCATCCGACTTGACCACACTCTGTCCCTTTCCTGAGGAACTCATGATCGGCTTGATCACGCATGGCATTCCAATTTCAGAAATTGCCTCGCAATAATCTTCGTACGTATCCGCGAAGCGGTACGGCGATGTTGCGAGTCCCAATTCCTCCGCGGCCAAGCGGCGAATGCCTTCTCGATTCATGGTCAACTGAGTCGCGTTCGCAGTCGGGATAATCGTAGCCAATCCTTCCGCTTCCAGCTCCGCAAGGGTATCCGTGGCGATCGCCTCTACCTCCGGAATCACGAGATCCGGCTTCTCCTGTTCGATAATCGCTCGGAGTGCGGCTCCATCGAGCATCGATACCACATGGGACCGATCTGCCACCTGCATCGCAGGGGCATCGGCATAAGCGTCCAAAGCGATGACCTCTACCCCATAGCGCTGCAATTCGATCACGACCTCTTTCCCTAATTCGCCGGAACCACAGAGCAGTGCCTTTTTTGCAGTGGATGTGAATGGGGTACCTATTAATGTCATAGTCGCAGTGAAGTCAGCCACCGGTTAAGTATCAATCTAAACTTTTCTGGTCGGCTCAAATTTATCGATGAAAGGGGAAACAATCCGCACGTGAATCTCAGATCTGCTTCCTCAAGAAGTTCAAGCTCGCACTTCCACGCCCCTCTCATATACCAGAAAGCATTGATGCGACGCCTTTCTTATCCTACCCTTTTGACAGTCTTTGCAGCAACCGTTTTCAGCCTCACCGGCTTGAATGCGACCGACAACTCCCATTCAAACTAGCACCAATTTCGAGTACAGCTTCTCCGTGGGCCTACTCTAGGAAGGTGTTCTACTTGAACGGGAACAGCGAAACCTTCATTTACAAAGCAGGAAACTCTCCCAAACTACTCCAAGTAAATCAACTTGCCGAAGATGATCTGGGCATGACGACCCCGGCTATTACAGGTAACCGTCTATTAATTCGTACTTCTGCCCGGATCTACTGAATTGCAGAGGATTGAATCCGACGGAGGAAAGATCGACCTCTTGACCATGGTACCGAATTCCGAATACCCGCTGATGTGGGAGGGACTCGAAATCGATCTACAGTTTACGTATCCTTGCATTTCGTATACGGACATCGGACGATCGCGTCCCCATCGCCTCGATAATCAATGGTCCGGACTCGCTCGTTGCATCACGAAGCTCGTCACTGACAAATCGATTGTTAATCCATAGTTGATGGCGACTATCATACACCCGGATTCGGTAGCGATTCCATTCGCCCACACGAAAGCTGCTGTACCCCGCTTCATCAGATGCGAAAATGGGGGAATACACAACGCTGCCCGGCTCATTTCTATAACGAATTTTCATCCGTGTCTTGGGTTCCACTTTCATATCCGCCTCGAACTCGAAATTCTCAAACGAATCCTTCGTCGAAATCTCCCCCGAACCACGACTGATAAGGTTAATTTCTCCCGCTCGAAGCGTCACCCTTTTCACAGATCTCCAGTGCTTCAAGTCGTCTAGCTCCTCCCACCGATCGCCATCACGCAGTTCAATCAACTGTTCCTTCAAGCCTGCTTTAATAAAGGCATATTCGGGGTTTCCGGCGAGGTTCCGCCACTCAAAGGGATCGTTCTTGTAGTCGTACAACTCTTCCTCGTCATTTGAAGCGAGCGAATAACGCCACCGTTTCCCTCTAACAGAAAAATGCGGATACAGAGTTCCATCGTAGATCCGATGCTGCATATGGTTTTTTCCCGGAATCGTAGTAATGGCCACATCAGGTCCAGACCATTCTCCATTCTCAGGATCTCGAATCAAAGGCAATAGGCTATGTCCCTCAAGTTCGTATCCATTTGTATCAGTATTTGGGTTACGATTTAATTCGAGTAATTCATTAAAGGTGGGGTAAATATCGATCAATGAAACCGGATGGTCACAAGTAGCGCCCATTACCGATCCTTCGACCCCGGCAACAATGAGCGGGATGCGAGTAGACGGCTCCCAAAGACTGCCCTTGTAAAGGAAGTTTTTCTCGCCCACATGAAATCCATGATCACTCGTGAAGAATATAATAGTATTATTGCGTTCCGGGCTGTCCTCGACCGCATCAAGGATCGTTCCCACCTGGTCATCAACAAACGACACACAGGCCATGTAGGCCTGAAGCCACTTGCGAAGCAGGTCCTTCCCTTCGTGGCGAACGAGCATTTTGTAGCGACGAAAACCATACAGCGATTCATTCCCCAGAGCAATCGACACATCGTCCAGATCGTTCGGATCGACTACAGGCAATTCAATGGATTCCAACGGAAAGCGGTCAAAGTAGTTTTGGGGCGCGTATAGCGGCGTGTGGGTTCGAATAAGGCCTGTAAAAAGCGCGAAGGGCTTATCATGCTGCCGTTTGATTATCTCGGCTGACCACGCGGCCCCGAGCTCATCCGCCAATGGATCCCGATCATCACTGTTTAAATACCTGTAGGGCTTCCCGAAAAGTCGCCACCCCTTGTATCCTGGAATACCATTGGCCGGATCGGCTGGCCAGTCGGGTATGTCGGAAAGCGGTCCAAACACGTGTTCCCACTTGTAGTCCACGTCCGCATCCTCGCCTTCGTACAAGAAGAGCTGCTGCGGATGCGGGAGTCGGAAATTCTCGGACTGGCCATCCCATGGCCATGGGCCTACATCGCCATAGTGGCCAAATTCGTCAAACAAACCATTTTGGTTTCCGTGGTAGACCTTACCCGTGCCATAAACCCCATACCCACCCTTGCGGAGATTGTCGTGCAGCGAAACGCTATCCTTGTAGATTCCGTTATCTTGCCAGTTTTCAAACCAGTAAAGACTCGTCGTCTGCGGATAGAGACCGAAAAGCATACTCGCCCGCGACGGGGCGCATAGCGGGTCATTCGTATGGGCATTAGTGAATGTAACGCCTTGAGCTTTGAGCCGATCAATATTTGGCGTCGGCACCAGCGGCTTCCCACTCGGTTGCAGGGGCATGTCGTTGAGGTCATCAACGATGATAAAGACCATATTGGGCCTTGTATCAGATAAACCGATCGAGCCGAGTGCAGATAAAAGAACTAGAAGAAACAACGTTCGCATAGGATGAGATAACAGAAACCGTAGTTATAGATATTCACTATCAGGACGCGAGACAAATGAGATCTTAATGAGGCCTATCGGCCCTCTTCAGGTCGCTTGTATGCCGTTCCGTCAAGACCTCTAGCAACCTGTATTCCCTTACTCTCCTGCGAAACAACGGATTTCTCTTTCGAACAGATCTTCTATATTTGCTGTGTACCGACCTTCAATCCTGCACCAACGTATTCTCAACAAATATCTCCGGCGTTACCATGTTCGATATACAACAGGAGATACAAGGATTCTGAAGGGCCCACAAGTACGCTTTCGTATATATCGAGATATCTTATCCAATATATGTATCAGATTATAAAATACATTTATTCCAACGAATTCTCGATCTTAGAAAGCGTCTGAAAGGTCTCAATTAATCCTCCGTATGGTTCCAATTTCCGCTGATTATTATATTGTAGGTCGTCTCCTCGGGGATCCTAAGCAAATTCTAAGGGCTGAGGCGAAATTCACCCCAATATGTCGAGTCATCCCGACCTCGCCATGGCTGCGACGGTTAGACCGACCCGACCCACAGCCAAAGTCCATTTAGGCAATCAACCCACTAGACTCTATCTTATGCCGTGTTGCATCACGTGCCACAAAACGTCTCGTGAACAACCTCTTCCGGTAGCGGTGGTGATTCGAGATCTTCATACTCAGTCTGCTCATCAAATGGATTTGCCAATGCATCGACAAGCCGATGGAAGAGAGAATAGTCTCCGCGGTAGGCTGCCTGAATCGCTTGCTCAATGCGATGATTTCGCGGGATGAGTATAGGATTGGCCAACCTCATTTCCGAACAGCGGTTACCCGGATCCGCTTCCTTCCGCCAATTGCTAAACCACTTCTCAAAGACCTCTTCTTCGGAAAAGAGCACGCTGAGATCTTGGTGTGAATCCCCACCGGCTACTTGCGTGAGACGCCGAAAGAAAAGCGTGAAGTCAATCTTCTCGGACGCAAGAAGATCAAGGGTATCTTGAATGAGTGTTACCGGCGCAGATGAAGGAAGCCCTAATTTTGTCCGAAAACGGCCGATGTACTGGTCCGCGAATCGATCTGAAAATTGAGAGAGAGCGCTCTCAGCCAAGCTCTTCGCCTCCTCTGCATCCTCCGATAGCAGAGGCAACAAGGTCTCCGCAAATCGAGTCAGATTCCATAATCCAATATCAGGCTGGTTTCCCCAAGCGTAACGGGCGTCTCTATCGATCGAACTAAAGACGCATTGCGGATGAAAGGCGTCCATAAAGGCACAGGGACCGTAGTCGATCGTTTCGCCTGACACCGCAATATTGTCCGTGTTCATTACTCCGTGAATAAAGCCAAGCGACATCCACTGGGCGATCAAATCCGCTTGAGCCTTCACAACCGAACCTATCAGGGTGCTGTAGGGATTCGACGAATCGGCTGCTTCAGCATAATGCCTGGCGATCACGTAATCAGCCAGCAGTCGGGTCCCCTCAAGGTCATTGCGAGCGTAGTAGTACTGAAAAGTACCGACGCGAATATGACTCGCTGCAATCCGAGTAAAAACGCCACCCGGTAAAGAGCCCTCCGCTCGCAAAACAGTCTCGCCCGAAGCAACCGCTGCCAAAGCCCGCGTTGTCGGAACACCCAGCGCCGCCATCGCTTCGCTGACGATGTACTCCCGAATCACCGGTCCCAAGGCAGATTTTCCATCTCCTTGGCGGGAAAAAGGCGTGCGCCCCGAGCCCTTCAGCTGCAGATCAAAACGATCTCCTTTGGTATCGAAGATCTCACCGAGCAATAAGGCTCGGCCGTCACCGAGCTGCGGTACGAAACCGCCGAACTGGTGTCCCGCATAAGCTTGGGCAATCGGTTCTGCTCCTTCAGGAGCTTGATTACCCGAGAGCATCGCAACTCCTTCCTCGGACTCCAGCCAATCCCTAGAAATGGATAAGCTCTCCGCGAGTCCTCGATTGACTCGAATTAATTTTGGCACGCTAAGGCTCGCCGGAGCAAGCCTAGCATAGAATCGCTCTGGTAAACGCGCATAGGTGTTGTCGAAGTTGATTCTCACTTTTACGGCTAGGAAGTTGCATGAAGGAGATACCCAATGACCGCGTCCATATAAAAACACTCATTCGCGAAATCAATCGCCAACGGCTTGTAATGCTAGCACAGCTACAACTCACATCCGAAATTATTACTTCCCAATCCGGACGTTTTCAAGATTACGGAAGGTTATTTGAATCTACCCCAATTGCCTAGTTTAGGTATAGAGATTGACGAAGCCGCGGTCATCGAGGCCAACAAAGAAAGCTTCATGCGAAACGATCGAGACTGGCACCATGGAGATGGATCTGTCGCGGAATGGTAGATAAGGTGGGGCAGGGACCTCACTCCTTCGCGACAACCTCAGCTCTCTTGACCCGGATCGATTGGCCTAGAGGGATCAACCGTCATCCAGCAAATCGCCGTTATCACATACATGACCGCAACCACAATAAACATGGGGAAATAGTTGGTCACGACCTCTGAAACACCATCAACCATCTGCGTAGTGGCAAACCCATCCAACAAAGGCCCCAAGAGCAGTACCGGCACCAGAACCGCGCCAATATTTCCTGACATATTAACAATGCTAAAGACCGTCCCTGAGTGCCGCCCCCCAATATCGGTACACGTACCCCAAACCGTTGGCTGAGACCAATCGCTGAAAAACTTAACAACGAACAAACCAATCGCCAAAGCAAGGACGTTGGTCTGTGAAATCGCAAAAAAAAGGCATATCGTTGCGATGATTTTTCCCGAGGAGCCCATTATTCGCCTAGCAGTCTTTCGACTCCCAGTGAAACGAATACAATAATCATTCAGATAGCCTCCCACAAAACCTCCCACGGCTCCGCCAAAGAGCGGAAAACTCGCATAGATTCCCATCTCTGCGATGGAGATTCCCTTCGAAAGGAAATAGCTACCGAGGACCGAAGTATAAATAATGTCCGCTCCCGTATTCGATAATTGGGCGAAGACCATTATCCGTAATGTTCGATGCTTCAATGCCTGCTTAAAACTCAGGACTTTCGATTGAGTTTTTTGGGCTAGGTTCTCCGCTCTAAAAAGCTTTCTCTCAGCTTCGTTCACCCGCTTGTCATCTTCCGGGCTATTCCGGTAAAGAGCAAAAAAGACCAGTGCTAAGAAAATTCCCGCTCCCGCCATTATCATGAGCGCCACCTTCCAATGAAAACCGAAGTAGCTCATTAGCACGGTCGCCATTATAATCGGAGCGAGAGCCCCGCCTGCTCTTCCCGCGAAACTCGCCACAAACCCTTGCATAGTCGTCCGGTTGGCAGGTGGAAACCAGTTCCGGGATACACTATTCAAACTAGGATACGCTCCTGCTTGCGCGGCACCAAAAATAAGCCGTGCGATACAAAAGGTCACAAACGAGCCTCCTAAGGCAAATAATACTAAACTCAGCGACCATCCCCCAATAAGTGAACTCAGAAAAAATCTTGCTCCAAAGTAGTCACACACCAAACCACTCGGAATCTGACCCAGCGCATAAGTAATATTGAAAAACGTGAAAACCTGTTCTAACTCTGTATTCGTATATCCATACTCACGAGCGAGTTCGGGTCGGATAACTGCCCATGTGTACCGGTGCAAGTACAGCATCAGCGACGTGACCGACGCCATGACGAAGATCAGCTTGTGAACATTTGTCGGGCTCGGGCGGACGATAATTTCGTGTTGAGAAGATTCTGACGAGGAGCTCATAGGGAAATAGGGGATCCAAGAGGAGGTCGAATAATCAGGTTTAATCCCGCATTGGGCAACGCCTAAGAAGAAAGACAATCTTTACGCCAACCAAAACGCCCCTTAAAGCTTTTCCCATGATAAGATTCTCGCAGGACCGCTCTCGACAATCCAGGACCTCTTTCGTTTATAGGCAAAGGCTATCATTCCTCGTTCTCTGCCTCCTGCCCTTGCTCATTTCTTGCGAACCCGAGCCAACGGGTCCCCTTAAAACCAGCAAGCTGCAGAAAATAGACCAAGCGATCGAGAAAGCGGTTCGACAGGGCAAAACTCCTGGTGGCGTTTTCTGGTTAGAGCACCGTGGAGGAGTCTATACCAAGGCTTACGGCTACGCCGCTCTCCAACCCCAGATCGCTTTCGCTTCGATCGATACCCTTTATGATTCGGCATCCCTGACTAAGGTGATGGCAACCGCTCCCGCGATCTTAATATTAATGGAACGTGGGGAAATCGAATTGGATGCACAGGTCAAGCAGTACCTTGAGGACTTCGACAACGGCGGGAAAGAATCCATCACCATTCGTCATCTTTTAACACATACATCCGGCCTACGTCCAGGAATTGATCATACCGTCGAAGTAAACGGCATCCACAAGGAGTGGAATGGATACGAAACCGCTATCGCCCTTGCCAAAGAGGAGAAAGTACAACACCCGCCAGGAACCCAGTTTATCTACAGCGATATCAACTACATTATTCTGGGCGAGATCATTGAACAGATTTCAGGCAGGCCGCTGGAAGAATTTACGCGCACGGAAATCTTTAAACCATTGGGAATGAGTGACACGGGATACCTCCCGTCACCGAAATTGCGGGAGCGAATCGCTCCGACCAAGTGGGTAGATGGTGAGATGCTCCGAGGAATCGCTAATAATCCTATTTGCCGGAAAACCGGTGGCGTGCACGGACATGCAGGGATATTTACGACGGCTCCTGACCTGGCGACGTTCGCTCGCATGATCCTTAATAAGGGAAACCTGGAGGGCGTTCGCCTTTTGCAGCCAGAAAATGTTGAGTTGATGACTTCCATTCAGTCTCCCGAAAGTGTATCCTCTCTAAGAGGACTCGGCTGGGATATCGACTCGAGTTATTCGAGTCAGAGGGGGGAGGTTTTCCCTATTGGAGGCTTCGGTCATACGGGGTTTGCCGGACCGAGTATTTGGATTGATCCCTTCTCGCAGACTATCGTGATTTTCATGACCAATCGGATACACCCCGATGGAACTGGTGATGTACGGGAATTGCGTCGCCAGATCGGCACCCTCTCCGCAGAGGCCCTTGTGGATTTCGATTTCGAATCCATTCCGAATATCACAAGGTAGCGAGCGTCTCCCCGTACGAGGCTTGGCCGCCCTAGCTGTTCAGTTCGAGCGGGCCTTGGCTCGTTCGGAGACTTTCCTAAACTCTGGCGTAGCGTTTTGCGGCAGCCAACGCGAAAGCTGTTCAATAGTCTCTTGGTGAGCAGGGTCGCCAGCTAGATTGTCGAATTCGTCTTGATCCTTTCGATGATCGTAGAGTTCCTGGGCTCCATCCTCGTAAACGATCAGCCGCCATTCGCGCGTACGGATGGAGTGATTGCCGAAATAGGATGAAGTAATCGCTGGCTGCTCTCTCGGCGTTTCGGGGTTATCCAACTGAGGGACAAGCGAGACGCCTTCGAGATGGAGATTTTCGGAAAGCTGGCACAGTTCGACGAGGGTTGGGTATATATCGATCAGACTAGCTGGTTCCTTAGTCGCCAATCCTGAATCGATGCCCGGTCCAGCGAAGAGCAAAGGCACGCGCGTGGACTCCTCCCAAAGCGTGCGCTTGGCCCAGTGTTGTTTCTCTCCAAGGTGAAATCCGTGATCGCTCCATAGGACGACGATAGTGTTATCAGCATACGGACTGGATTCGAGAGCATCCAAAACTATGCCTACGCAATGGTCGACGAAACTGATGGATGCCAGATAGGCGTGTGTCATACTTCGTTGCTTCCGATGCTCGAGCACCTCGACATGCTTCGGGGCCACCGCATAGTCATTGATGCTAAGAAAATTCTTCGGAAGATCGTCGAGGTCTGAAACCGGATTATCGGGAAGCTCGATCCGTTCGACATCGTAGAGATCGAACCATTCTGAGGGTGCGTAGAGCGGCACGTGCGGGCGAAAGAACCCCACCGACATGAAGAAAGGCTTGTCGAATTTTTCGTGCAGAGCAGCGGCCGCTTTTTCAGCCAATTGAAAATCGCCCATCTCGGATTCGTTTTCCGGATACTCTCCCCAATCCCACGCTTTGCTCCAACCGGCGGGAATATTCATCCTCTCTTTCGGCTTGGCCCCTTTATTTCGGCCGAGCGAGCGATCAACATCGCCCGCCAATCGATTGCGGAAATCGTGGTGTAACACTTTTCCCCCTACAAGAATATAGTAGCCGTTATCTTTGAAGTGTTGTTGAATCGTGGGTACATCAGCGAGGGCCGGCAGCTCCTCGTAGGCGGGTCCGAGCTCATAGCTACCGTGCGTAGTAGCCGCCAATCCCGACATCACGCTGACACGTGAGGAGGAGCATACCGGAATGGCGCAATGGGCGTTGGCGAAGACGCGGCCCTGCTTTGCCAGCTTATCCATATGAGGCGTGTACGCTTGCGGGTGGCCGTCGAGGAAACCGGTCCAGTCGTTGAGATCGTCAATGCTGATCATTAGGACATTGGGAGGACTCGAATCCTGAGCCTGCGATCCAACCGTGAGGATACTTGCGAGCGAAATAACTAATAGAATGCGGATATTCACTGGGGGTCTTATTTCAATGATTTTGGGACGCTCGTTTAAAGAGGCCTATTTCTGAGGAGAATCCTTCGAAGCACCTTTTACTTTACAGCTCTCTCATAAGAGAAACCGCATACAGATCTAATCATGTAGACAAGTCCAAACGATTGAGCACCTCGCCTCTATATTTCTGGCACTCGATGGTGAGCAACGCACTGTCGATTAAGACTAGGGCCAATTCGTAGATTTCATCAATATTCAATGGAGATCCATCTTCTCCACCCGCCCCTATGTCCACTTCGTTTTTCGAATTCGACATTCTGCCATCCAATGGGAACGATGCCCACCATGCATCGAAACCTCCTCGCCTCACTATTCGTATTGGGAGTCGGCCTCGCTTTTGCCAAGGCTGCCGACCA
>Ga0163109_10000092_pt1 | contig 72879 bp, 81 predicted proteins | sample CRUFie1St13metaG_FD_108704 | JGI IMG/M metagenome (GOLD analysis project Ga0163109, IMG submission 108704) | Marine microbial communities from the Costa Rica Dome - CRUD Field 142mm St13 metaG | ecosystem: Environmental > Aquatic > Marine > Oceanic > Photic zone | place: Costa Rica: the Eastern...
TGAAATCATCAAAATGGTTGAACCTATTACTACTTATTCTAACGAAGGTTCAGAAGAGTATGTTATTGATACAGAACTTTTTGATGATACTGAGTCATTGAAACTCAACCTAACAGAGTGGGAATCCCCAACTTACATTACGATTATTGGTACTGGTTTTATTACCAGTAAGTTCGAGGACAACGAAGGTGAGTATGGATACATGAACTACAACATAAAGTCTATTCAGAAGACATGGTTACATGACAAGACTGGTAAGGTAACCAAGTATTCAGCACTTTACACTATGAAGTGTGGTGCGAAATTTAACAACGATAAAGATGTAATGGATTATATTAAAGGCAAGGAGGCCGCATGAATATAAATGAAATGAATAAAAAGATTGACGAGTTGGATAACAAATCTTGGGATATGGATTTGGTTATTGGAAAGGTCAATGACAAAACTAAGGAAATCAAGTATAATGATGTTCCTAGTAATATCTACATGGAAGTAGAAAATCTTGCAGAAGAAAACGGTATTAACATGGAAGACTTGGAATGGAAAATCAAAGAAGTCCGTGAGTGTGTAAACAAATTGGAATCTGCAATTTACGATTTAGTTGAACCCTTTGAAGAAAAGAAAAGGGACTTCGACAATGAGAAAGAAGAACTAGAATGCGACTTAGAGGAGTTAAGATATGCTAGTTGATGCAATACCATTTCTAAATGGTATACAGAAAAAATATAAGTTTGAGAACGGTTATGGTGCAAGTGTAGTGTGTCATGACGGTTCATACGGTGGGCCTTATAAACACGATTGCGAGAACCTTTGGGAGATTGCAGTACTTGATAATAATGGAGACATTACTTATCACACACCTGTTACACAAGATGTCATTGGACATCAAACAGAAGAGGACGTGGAAAGGGTCTTAAAAGAAATAAGTGAACTGTTACCTATTTCCGAATACCAACTAGAATTGGAATTTGGAGAAGAACATCAGTCACAATGTGATGAGGGATTATTATGACAACGCATTATGAAATCTTGTCTAAGACAAGTGGTGGAAAACTTACACCTGAAGAAGTTTACAATCTAGAAAAGTATGGTGTTAAACACCCAAGGGAGTTTGCACCTGAAGAAGAAATAACACTAAAAGAAAACGAGTGTATTTGTGGAACGATTAATTGTGATACAGAATACTCTTGTTATACATCGGGGTACTAAAATGAAACTTTTATTAATAAAAATTTTTATGGGAGTGATGATAATCGATGAATTTATTATTCTCGGTTTAATCGCAATCGGATTATTATGAAACATAAGTTAATCTATTTTATCCTAGGTGCATTCCTAGGATTTTTTACAGGTATGTTATCAATGCAGGTAAACGCATCAGATGAAAATGGTGATACAGTTTGTCTTGCAAAAAACATTTACTTTGAAGCAGGTAATCAACCTCTCGCAGGTAAAGTCGCAGTTGCACAGGTAGTGTTAAACAGAATGGAACATAGTTCCTATCCAAAAGATATTTGTGGTGTAGTGTATCAGGCAAAATGGATTGAGAATTGGAGAGGTAATATGGTTCCAGCCAGAAACCAGTGTCAATTCAGTTGGTTTTGTGATGGTAAATCAGACGAACCTTTAGATACGGATACTTTCTTTGACTCTTATGTAATTGCATCAGACGTTCTTATGGGTAAGTATCCTGATATTACAGAAGGTGCGACACACTACCATGCGACAAGTGTATTACCATATTGGGCAGAATCACTCAATGAGACTGTAATTATCAACGAACATATATTTTATAAATGATTGAACTTGCAAAATTACAAAACGGTGAATTAGTGTATGGACTTTATGAAGAGGTCGAAGATTACGCATATGAAAATGACACTTGCGTAGATAGATACCTTGACCACGTTGCACCATTCGTTGTACAAAAGAATTTCACTTATGTGGGAAAACAAATGGGTGACCCTTACTCAGTTTCCGTTCCATGGAATTACGAAAAAGGGGTTGCCGATGTTACAGATAAATGGTAGAATAGAACTATGAATTTATTTTATTTACACAATGACCCAGTAGTATCTGCAGAAATGCATTGCGATAAACACGTTGTCAAAATGATTATCGAGTATGCACAAATGTTATCTACTGCACATAGAATACTGGACGGTAAAGAATATATCAGTCAAACTTTAGGTGGTCGTAGAATCAAAAGGTGGAAATTAGAAGATTACACTATGGAAGATATGTTATACAAAGCTTCTCATATCAATCACCCTTCTACTCAATGGGTTCGTGAGAATGCAATTCAGTATCAGTATGCATATGATATGTTTACTGCATTATGTGACGAATACACTTATCGTTATGGAAAGATTCATTTGACTGATTCAAAACTCAGATATTCACTAGACCAATTACCTAAGAATATTACACTAGGTGAATGGAGTGAACCACCTCAGTGTATGCCTGCAGACGTAAAAGTCCAAGGAGACAGTATAAATGCATACCATAAATACTATGCAATCTACAAGAAAGATTTTGCGAAATGGACTGGAAGACCCGTCCCTAACTTTATGACAGAATATGCCTAGATACGATTTTTATAATGAAGAGACTGGTGAACTGGTTGAATACACAATGTCATGGCGAGACCTTGACGATTTCAAACTAAACAATCCCCATCTTAAACAACAAGTTTCTGCACCAAAAATTGTGGGTGGTGTTGGTGACCGTGTCAAAACAGATGCAGGATTTAAAGAAGTGTTATCTAACGTGGGTAAAGCATATCCAGGCTCTGAAGTGGACAAAAGATACAATGGTGTTGATATAAAGAAACAGAAAAGTATTGACGTGATTAAAAAACATATGGACATACAGTCCAAGGGAAAGAAATGAATCTCTCAATAAATGATTTAGAAAAACTTCAAGAATCTATGACTCGTGTTTCTGAAGACGGTAAAAGATATTATCAAACACCTGAAGGTAATAAGTATCCAAGTGTAACTACAGTTACAAGTCTACTCACTAAAGACCACATTAAGTTGTGGAGAAAACGAGTTGGTGAGGAAAAAGCAAATAAGATTTCTGCAGGTGCAGCTAAACGTGGTACAAGAATGCACAATATATTTGAAACATATCTTCGTGGAGAAGAACCAGTATTCTTTGATAACATTATGGAATCTTCAATGTTTGAAGCAGTTGTACCCGTACTTGACAGCATTCTTCCTATCGCTCTTGAAGCAGGTATGTACAGTGATTCATTACAAATGGCAGGACAAGTTGATTGTGTTGGTGTATGGGACGATGAACTTTGTATTATAGATTTCAAGACTAGTGCAAAACACAAAGAGGAATATATGGCAGAACCATGGTTCCACCAAATGACTGCATATGCAATTATGGTTGAAGAACTTACAGGTGAAGTTATAGACCAAATCATAGCAGTAGTTGCTGTTGACGGTGGTTTTTGTCAAGTGTTTGGAGCAGACCCTAGAGAGTATGTCGATAAACTTTATGGTCTAAGACAACAATATCGTAATTTACATGGAGTTTAAATGATTACTAAAAAAGAATTTACAGAACAAGTAGAAAAGGTTTTACTTAAATCAAAAACAGATGTCATGGATGCAATTATATCTGTATGCGAGAAAAACAATTTAGAACCTGAGTCTGCAAAGAGATTTATTTCACAACCACTAAAAGAAAAACTAGAAGCAGAAGCGACTGGTCTTAATATGGTAAATCGTGGTAAAATAAGTAAATCGAATTTAACTAGTTTTTTCGAATAGGAGTATATTATGAAAAAAGGTGACATAGTAACAGTTGTTGCAATCAGTGGAGAGTATGTTGGTAAACTAGTCTCTATGGAAGATGCAACTGTAGAACTTGAAAACCCAAGAATGATTCTTTCAAATCCCCAAGACGGTTCTATGGGATTTGCAAAAGGATTAGCCGCAACTGGTGAAGAGAGTCCAACTAGTGCAGTGTTTCAACAGGTAGTGTTTGTTGTTCCTTCAAATGAGAAGGTTGCAAATGCACACTTAGAAGCAACTAGTGGTCTTACACTGGTGAAAGGGTAATGACAAGTCGTGATGGATATGATGCATATACTTTATACCTTGGTATAAAACTTCACTTCCATTCCGACTCATATGACTTTATAAAATATAATGGTAAAGTCAAATCAGATATAAACTCTTTTCTAAAACGAAAAGACAAATATCATTTTGGTAAGTTGTTTAAAAAATATAAACAAGACCTGCAAGATTTTTATGTTGCAAACTTATCACACAAAGATTATTGGGCAGGTGACCTGTTAGATGAAGAGTGTGATAAGAGATACAAAGAATGGAAGAAAAGGAATCAGAAACTTACATATATGTTTGAGACTGAAGTGTCCGACCTACTAAGAAAGAAACATATCAACAAAGTGTTGGAGTGTAAAAATGGTCAACACCCTATTCTTCTCAAACAGTATCTTGCGAAAAAGATTTCGTTAGAGACACTTTGTATCATGGACGATATTATTAATATGTGTGACCAAGAATGGAAACCATTAATATCGGAACAGATAGTTTATCCTGAAGTGCATAGGTTAATTAAAAAGTATAAAACATTTTTAACTTATGATTACCAAAAGTTTAGAACTACACTTATAGATTTATGTTAGAAGAAGTAACTATCCTAGGAAACGGCCCAAGTAGATTAGGATTTGAATTTAATACAGACCACCCTGTTTGGGGTTGTAATGCAATTTACAGAGATACAGATGAATGCGATTTAGTTTTTGCAGTTGATATGCCTGTACAAAAAGAGATAGTCGAATCAGGATACTACAGAGACAATAAGGTTGCATTCGCAGATATAGACCCATTACCTTTAGAACTAATAGATATGTTTACAGGTGATTTTAACAACCCTGTAATCAGTATAAAGGAAGACGACTCACATTTTATCATTCAAGGAAATGATAGTAGAACAGATTTTTTGGGATTGAAGAATCCACATTTAATAACAACATACAACGAACCAAGATTAAAAAACTTGATGACGGGAATGTCTGCATTAGGATATGCAATGACACTAGGTGTAAAAACTATCAATTTGATTGGGTTCGATGGATTAGAATTTGAAGGGGAACCTTCAAATATTTACGAAGGTAGTGATAACTATCCGACTAAATATACAACTGAGGACGCTGTTCTACAAGTTCAACGTTCTCAGTTCATAGCACTATTAGAATGGTTCTATGGAAAAGGTTCATTATATTGGAAAAACCCTCTAGACAAAGAGGACGAAATCAAGTATAATGAATTATCTTATTATGAAAGTAGTGAGAGGTGGATTCTAGGCGAAGGTCTAGAGTCTTGATACAATGCTAATACAATGCGATATAATTGTTAATAAAATAGGAGAATACAATGTCGAGTAGTTTAGATAAACTAAGAGCAGCTATGGAATCTGCTTCACCTTCTGAAGGTGCAAAAAAGTCCTATTCAGACGACACAATGTGGAAACCTGAACTAGATAAAACTGGTAATGGTTACGCAGTGATTCGTTTCTTACCAACCCCTGATGGAGAAGAGATGCCTTGGGTATCATACTTCGACCATGGTTTTCAAGGCCCTGGCGGGTGGTACATTGAGAAGTCTTTAACGACTCTTAATAAGAAAGACCCTGTAAGTGAATACAACACTTCGTTGTGGAATACTGGGATTGAAGCAAATAAAGAAATTGCGAGGAAACAAAAACGCAGACTGCATTATGTTTCTAACGTATATGTTGTTTCAGACCCTAAAAATCCTGATAACGAAGGGAAAGTGTTTAAATACAGATACGGTAAAAAAATCTTTGAGGCACTTAAAGAAGCAATCTCACCTGCATTTGAAGATGAGAAAGCAATTAATCCTTTCGACCTCAGAGACGAAGGTGCAAACTTCAAAATCAAAATTAGAAAAGTTGATGGTTATTGGAACTACGACAAATCTGAGTTTGATTCACAAGCACCATTGTTCGATAATGAAGAACAAATAAACTCAGTGTTTAGTCAAGTTCATTCTTTATCAGCCGTTATCGCACCCGAAGAGTTCAAGTCTTACGAAGAACTCAAAGAGAAACTTGAAAGAGTTCTCGGTACAGTAGGGTCAACCTCAACTGCTGAATCAGTTGCAGAAGACTTAGAAGAAGTTCCATGGTCTAATGTAAACACTGCTTCAACAGCGAGTGAACCAGTAATCGAATCTGCAGAGGTATCTGCAGGAGTATCTGCTTCTTCTGAAGACGATGCAATGGATTACTTCAAGAAGTTAGCACAAGACTAATTTCTGTTTGGGGTGCATAGGTTTATATCATGAGTATAATTGACGAGTCTATGCATTCACTGAGACCGTGGAAAAAGAACGTGGGGGTACTCAGTAAGGGTAAGGTTGACAGCAAAAAAGCGGGTCAATCGGTGCAGAGCGGGAAGCTGTAAGGCGAGGGGCGACTGACACACCTTTTAGGTTTATTATGAAAAGTGAATATTACAAAAACGTTTTACCTTGGAATGAAAGTGAAAGGGTTATCGACCAGTTCGGTTGGAACCCACAATCAGTTATCACTCCTACAAAATCATCTAAGAACAACTGGGACGATGCATATCTAACTGCATACGAAGAGAAGAGAGGAGTTTGTCCACGTCTTCCTAACGGTTTAATGATGTCTGAATTCCACGCAGGATTGTGTGAGAACATTGTTCATTATTGGAGTATGGTGGGTGATACAATCGTTGACCCATTTGCAGGAAGAATGACTCGTGCATTTGTATCTGCAAGTTTAGGAAGAAACTATTATGGGTATGACGTATCTCCTGAAACAGTAGGAAAAGTTAGAGAGGAAATGGGAAGACATTCCTTTGACGGTCATTACGATATTATAGAAAGTGACGGTTGTGAAATGTCTCATACAGATGACGAATGTGCAAACTTAGTTATGACTTGTCCACCTTACGGTGATATAGAAAGATACGAAAGTGCAGAGGGTCAATTATCAGACCTAAGAAAGTATGAAGACTTTTGTGAGAGGATACAAGTTTGTGGAGACAACATAGAAAGAGTTTTAAAACCAGGCGGATTTTGTGTTTGGGTATGTGGTGATTGGAGAAGAGACGGAGAGTACAAACCTTTTCATTCAGACACGATAAATATGTTCACTAAATCAGGACTCAAATTACATGATATAATTGTAATGAAGAATGATACTATATTTGCAGCTCTACAAGCAGGTAAATGTGCGAGTAAAAGATATACTGCAAAAGTTCATGAGTTCATTTTAGTGTTTAGAAAAGAAGGGGAACTAGAATATAGTTCAGATAAAATTAAAAATAAAGAGGAATCTCTAGAGAAGTTTTTTGCATAATGCCTAGTGTAACACCAAGATTTAATCATAAAAAGAAACAGACAGAATCGTTTGACCAAATGCTTAGACGATTTAAAAAACAATGTGACAACGCAGGTATTGTTCAGGAAGTTAGAGATAGACAATACTATATTAAACCTAACGAAAAGAAACATAAGAAGAACCAACAACAAACACGAAGAAATAAACTTGATGCAATCAAAAGAGAAAATCAAGGTCGTCCAAAACGATGGATATAAATTATGACACAATGGCACGGTGGAAAGGGTTCACGGAGACGGAACTCAAACGAAGACAAATATGCAGATGCGTGGGAACGTATCTTTGGTAAACCCGAGCCTAAAGTAAAAGAACACAAGAAAACCCCTAGACATGGACTTACCAAAGTTCATAAAGACAAAACCAAATACGACAGAAAAAAAGGATATGAAAAAGAGTAATAAATACTCTTATGTCGTACAAAGGTAGATTCCGTCCAAAAAACAGTAAGAAGTATAAAGGAGACCCCACTAAGGTCTTCTATCGTTCTCTATGGGAACGTAGGTTTATGCATTATTGTGACACTACACCTTCTATTCTAGAATGGAATAGTGAAGAGATTATTATCCCATACGTTTCCCCTTTAGACAATAAAATACACCGATACTTCCCTGACTTCTATATCAAAGTAAGAAACGTATCAGGTAAGGTCAGACATGAAATCATTGAAGTTAAACCTAAACGACAATGTCAACCACCCAAAAAACCCAAAAGACAAACTCAAAAGTATCTAAGAGAGGTTGCAACCTACGGAGTAAATCAAGCAAAATTTAAGGCTGCAGAAGAATACTGTAAAAATCGCAAATATAATTTTAGGATATTAACTGAAGAACATCTAACTTAGTTATAAATAGTAATATGTCCAACATATTTGAAGATTTAACTAAACTAAAACCACAAGAGTATGCAAGAGAAAGTCAACTCGCACTAGAATGGTTTAGAACAAATATCAGAAGAATCTTTGATAGAAGGATGAATGAAAAGGTTTACTTTGATGGAACTAAGGTAGGAACCATAGTAGAAGGAAATATGTATATGATGTTCTATGATGCAAAGTGGAAAAGAACACTTCCATGGTATGATAGATTTCCTTTAATAATTCCTTTTGATAAAAGGTCAGTTGATGATGGATTTTTAGCAATTAACCTACATTACATTCCACCAATGGCAAGACAAGGATTACTTGAAGAGTTATATAAGTATCCGACTGAAGACGGAGTAATGATAGATTATCAATACTTTAAAGCAGTTCCTGCTTTACGTTCTGCAATGCCATGCGTAAAGAGGTATCTTTATAGTAATATTAAAAGAGTACCATTACAGGTACAAAAGGAATATTGGGACGTAGCTTCAATGTTACCAACTGCAGACTTTGGTAATGTTAATACAAATACAGTATATGCAAATTCTAGGAAACAAATATGAGTAGTATAGACGATATAAAATATAACTTTGATGTAGGTGCAAGAGCAAATAGATTTGAAGTCAGGTTCTTATTACCTTTCAAATATTTTGGTTCATCAAAAAAAGTTTTATCAAAAATAGATGGAACAAAGAGAGGAACTGATGCTGAGGGAACTGAAGAGGCAAGACAGTCAGAGGTAATAGAAACACAAGGAAGGTTTATGGGAATGAGAGTAGAATCTTGTAGTTTGCCTGGCAGAACTATAGGAACTACTGAATATGCAGAACAAGGAGCTGTAAGGGCAATGCCTACTGGTCAAGTTAGTGACGGTAATACGATTGATTTTACTTTTATATGTGACCAAAGTTTTGCAGATAGATTAATTATAGAAGCATGGCAACAAACAATATTTACTGCAGGAGAAAATAAACCAGTTCAAATAGGTCAAGATGCAACAGACGACCAAGAAGGAGTTGAAGCAAGTGACGGTGGAGTTGTTGGAACAGCATTTATGCCTAAAATGGCATGGTACGATGATTTTATTGGTGAAGTAGAAATAATACAACAAAGAATAGATGGTAGGGGAAAAGAAGACGGAGCTGCTTTGAAATATACACTTAAAGAAGCATATCCAGTAAGTTTTCAACCTCAAACTTTAAGTATGGCTCAAGAAGGTGCTGGTATAATGAAATTCTCATGTAGTATTGCATACAGGTATTGGGAATCTCAATACTTTAAAGCACCTAAAAGGTCTGCACTAAATAAAGGAAGAGTTTTATTAGATTCGTTACTTAGTGGTAGCAATCTATTAAGTAGGTTCGGTAAAGAAGGCAAAATGCGTAAAACTTTAACGAACTTAGACACAAGAACATCACAAATAGCAAATATATTTGGTGGTGGTTAATATAATATGGAGTAATAGATTATGGGATTACCAATCCAACAGGCACCTAAACATAAGTGCAAACTTAGTGATGGAACGGAAGTAACATTCCGACCATTTCTAGTCAAGGAACAAAAATATTTGTTACTTGCGAAAGAAGGAAAGGATAGTGTCGAGATACTAGATGCAGTTCGTGGTGTCGTCAATCAAGTAACTGAAGGAAAGGTTGACTCAAACAAACTGCCTATGTACGACTTAGAATATCTTTTTTTACAAATTAGAATTAAATCTATTGGAGAGACATCGAAGATGGTTCTCTATTGTAAAGAAAAAGATTGTAACGGTACTGGTAACTTAGAGGTTGATTTGTCAGAGGTAGAATTAAAATACCCTGAAGGAAATGTAATTGACCCTGAAGTTAAATTAACAGATACACTAGGTGTTGTATTAAAGTATCCAACTGCTATGCAAATGGCAAAAGTTGAGGTCATTGAAGACCAAGCAGAACAGTTAGTACAACTGTTGAAGTTCGGTATATCATCTATTTGGGATGGAGATACCGTTTACGATACTGATGATGTTCCTGATTCTGAACTTGGAGAGTTTGTTGAAAGTTTGACTATAGAACAAGTAGATAAACTAAATGCCTTTTTCGAAGGTATTCCTACTTTACAAAAAGAAGTAGAATACAAGTGCGATAGTTGTGGCACTGTAAACAAATCAACTATGAAAGGTTTACAAAGTTTTTTTTAGTAGCTCTTTCTCATGAAAATTTGGTGAATTATTATAACACTAATTTTCAGTTAATGCAACATCACAAATATTCGTTAACTGAGTTAGAAGATATGATGCCTTGGGAAAGAGAAATTTATATCGGTTTGTTACTTAACTGGTTAGAGGAAGAAAAACAAAGAAACCAGCAGAAGAAGAATAGAGGATAAATTAGTTATGATTTCGTGAAGTGATTTTTTAATTTATATAAGGATAAAAAATGGCTGAAGAAAAAGATAACAGTAGAAACGAAGTCGAAATTGATTTAGAGAAATATATGGCTCTCCTTGAGCAGTTGGACGAACAGGAAGACAAAATCAAGGAAATGCAGGAAGAGGCTAAGAAAGCAAAGGCAGGTCTTGAACCACCTAAAAGAAAATTCATAGACCTATTCTTAGACGACAATGATATTAATGAAAAGGCAATCATTGGATTCATATCATTTTTCTTAATGACGATTTTTGGTATAACAGACTTAGTGACTGCACTTGCGTGGGACGTAGATTTAAAAGTTTCAGAAACAATCTACACCTCATTTGTAGTTGTAACACTAGGTGCATTTGGTATATCAGAAGCTGGTAAAGCATTTGGTAGCAAATAACTAAGGACAAATAAATGGCAACAGACAAAATTGATTTTTCGCCTATAGAAGAATACAATAGAGCTATAGCAGAGAATAGAAGAGAACTAGAAAATAATACTCGTTCTCTTCGTTCCCCATTTAAAAAACTCATAACAACAATCGGTGAAACTAATCAAGAATTAGCAAAAATAGCTACGGATTCTATTAAAGGTACACAAGATACTTGGAAAGGTCTTATAACCGAAGGTAGAAAAGAAAAGGCAATTAGAGCAGCTTTTAATGAAGAGTACAAATACATCTCAGAAGAGGTTAATGCATCTCAAAAAAGGCAGAAAGATATTCAGACTGAATATGAAGAATTTCAAAGAGACGTAAGTCGGCAAGAGCAAAAACGAGCTCGAGAAAAAGAGGATATGGCCTTTCAGGAAAAAATCCTACAGGAAGAAATTGCACAAAAAGAAAAAGAGTTTTATGAAAAAGAGTCAGAACAATCACTAAAAGAATATGAAGAGGCACAAAAATTTCTTGAAAAAATGCAAGAAGTTAATAAGGAAAGAACGGCCGCATTAGACGAAGAAGAGGAAACGCAAAATAGACGAAATACTTTTCAACAAAGAACTTTTGAGGACAGTATTCAAAGTGAAAAAGATTATCGTAGAGAAGCAGAAAAAACAATCCTTGAAGCAAATGAAGCACTTGAACAAAAATTAGAAGAACTTTCTTCCACAGAAAAATTCGATAAGTTTACTGGTAGTATCAAAACTCTTACAGGTGGTATTATAGACATTGAAGGAGTTTTAGACCCAGTTGCAAAACAAATTGGTGCATTAAAAGACTTAGGTGCATCTATTGGTATAACTGGTGAAAACATGAAAAAGGGTTTCGGTAAACTGAAATCTGTATTCAAGGGCACAGAAGACGCTGGAGAAGAAAGTGGTAAAACTCTTAAAGAAAGAACTGAAGCATTTTCAGAATCACTCAACAGACAAAATAAAAAAACCAAAATGGGATTTGGTAAGTTACTTAAAAATGTAGGACTCACTGGTCTCGCTTTATTAGCATTAGTGATTGTAGTTAAAAAACTAATGGACACTTTCCCAAGATTCGGAAATTGGATGCGAAAGATTATGGGATTAGACCCAATCCCTGAAGCAACTAAAACTGAGTTTGACAACCTATCAGATGAAGATAAGGCGGGAGATATTGGTCAAGACTTAATTGACCAACAAGAAGACCGTCTAGAGTTCCAAGAAGATAAAGAAGGAATCGTAGGAACAGACAGAGCAGCTGAAAATGTACAGGCTGCTGGTGCTTTTGTAAAAGCAACGGGTACAGCTATCAAAGGAACTGATGGTGGAGTAATCAAAAAAGCGATTGAAGGTTATAAAAGTGGTGGTGCTATGTATAATTCTGCAGGTCAGCTTGTTGACGAGAATATGAAGTATCGAGCACCAATAACAACAGGTGAAAGAGTTACAAATGCTTCAAAAGAGGCATTAAAACAAGCACCTAGAAGTTTGGTTGGAAATACTATGAAAGTAGTTTCCAAAGCAGCTGCTCCAGCTACAGTACTTCTTACTGGTTTTGAGATTAAAAGAAATCTAGAAGAAAGTTCCGACATGAGAGCAACTCTTGATGAATTACTTGCATCAGGACAAATAACCCAAGAAGATTTTGACGAGTATTCAGGATACATAGACGAAAAAGAAAAGGAAGATGTAGTAAAACCGATTACGTCTACAGCCGCTGGAGTTACTGCAAGTGCTGTTACAGCTAAAGTAGCCGCACCTATGCTTGCTTTTGGGCCACCAGGCTGGATAGCATATGCTATTACTGTTGCAGCTGCAGGATTAACTGCAAGTGCTGTTGCAGATAAAGTTGTTGATACTACCATGACTGGTGATGATAAAATTAATGAAGCATTAGATGAATACGGTGAAAGTTTTGATACTGATGATATTAAGGACGACCTTAATGAAATGTATATAGACCAAGAAAATGCAGCTGAAAAAATTAAAGAAATGGAAATAATGAAATCAAGTGGTATAGACACATCAGCAGCTGATGTTGCAAATATTGTTCAAGCAGTTGCAGATAATAAAACATCAAACACATCGCATCATTATGAAAGTGGTGGTGCAAGAGAATCAGGGGTAACGGCGCCAGGAAACTAATATGGGATTAAGTAAATTAATTAAAAAAGTAAATAAAGCAAAATCTGCTATAAACTCTTTAAAAGGTATATCTTCTAAACTACAAAGTTTAAACTACGATAGTGTCACAGACCAACTTGGGGAAGAAGCAAAAAAAGCACAAGAACATTTAAGAAACACTAGAAAAAGAGATAGTTCTTTACTTGCTGGTCATAGTCGAAGATTAAAGTTAATGGAAAATAAACCAACTGCTGGAGCAGAAGAACTTATGTTTCCTATGGGAGATATACTAGAAAATTATATTGTATTTAAAATGAGACCAAGAAGAGTGGGTGGAACCTCATTAGATGGAAGTCCAATGAATGTATCTGAAGGAACAAACGCAAATCTTTTCAGTGACACAAATAGAGAAATATACCTATACATTCCAAGTGACTTTAGCAGTTCTTCAGATGCATCTTATACCACAGCAGATTTTGGTTTAAGTGCAAGACAACTAGATGCATTTATTGAAAGAGTTGCTGATGGAAATGTTGTTGATGCAGTTACTGATATGGGAGTAGGAAAATTACTTGACCAAGGTATAACTTCAATGTTTAATAAACTGCAAGGTGGTATTAAAAATGTAAGAGAAGGACGTGCAAAAAACCCTATGACAGAATCCATGTTTGAGGGGGTTGGGTTTAGAGAGTTTAATTTTGATTATCAATTCTGGCCCAAAAATGAAGATGAACAAAACATGGTAAATCATATAATCTATACTTTTAGAACTGCAATGTTGCCAGATACATATGGTGCTTCAAGATTAATAAACGGAAAACCAGCACAAGAGTTAAATGAAGATGAAAACTATTTTAACCATCCAAATATTTTTGATGTTGCGTGGGAAGGCCCAATAAAGAAACACGTTGACGGTTTCTTACCTATGGTTTTGAAAAAGTGTGATGTTAAACATTTCAATAATGGTAATACCACAACTTTTGCAAATGGAGCTCCAGTATCAGTTCAAATGTCTTTAAATTTCCAAGAAATAAAACAACTTACGCAAGAATCCTATCAGGAAATTTCTGCAATGTACAATGGTCAAGAACCTTTATTAACATCTATGAAATCAGTAGCAGCTGATGGTGGTAGAAAAACTCAAACGATTGACGGATAGTAGATATGGCAAATCACTTATTTAAAAACTTTCCTACAATATCCTATAAACTTAACACTGGTGAGATTGTTAGGGTTAAGGATTTTTTTCGTAAAGCAAAAATAGAAAGTGGAGCATTAGATTCCATAATAGAATATCAAAAATATGAAATACTAGATGGTGAAAGACCTGATGTGGTCGCAACAAAACTATATGGTGATGGTCATTTACATTGGATATTTTTCCTAGTAAATGATTTTGATAATTACTATGATTGGTTTATGGACTATGAAACTTTTGAAAATTATTTACAAGAAAAATATCAAGGTCAAAATTTAATTGCACCAAATACAACTGATATAGTTTCTGCAAGTTCTAAGTTTCTAATTGGTGAAACAGTTAAAACAAACTTAGGAAAGTCTGCAAGTGTTTTAAGTGTAGACCCACAAAATAAAAGTATATGTGTTTTAGGAGACACAATAGATTCAGGAGAAGTTGTATCTTCTCATGACAAAGACGGTAATGTTGTAAAATCATTTACCATATCTTCTGTATCTGATGCAAGAGATGGTGTTCATCACTATGAAGATAGTTTAGGAAACAAGAGAACTTATGGTGGAACAGGTTGGTCACCAGTAACACATTTTACTAAAGAGTATAATGATAACGAAGATAAAAGAACAATTAAAATAATTAGTCCCAACAGAATAAAGTCAGTACTGCGAGAATTTGAAAGAATAATGTTGTCAGACTAATAGGTAAAATATTATGAATCAAGAAATCTTACAAGACGAAGAATTTTTTCGTCCCTTTACTGTTAAAGCTATTCATATAGTAAACCAAGAAGGAATGTCAAATAACTTATCGGGAATCGTTGCAGGTTTTCGTTTGTATGAAAGTATTGAGAAAAAATTTCTTACAGGTTATATCACTATACTAGATGGTGTAAACATACAAAAGTATTTTAGATTTACTGGACAAGAGTTTTTAAGAATTTCATTTGGACATGGTGCAGATGAAGATGAGAAACCAGGCCCAATATTAGATTTAACATTTAGAATTTTTAAAATGTCAAATCAAATGAGACATAATGAAATAATTCAATATTATAGACTAGATTTTTGTGACCCAGCATTATTCATTGCAAACACTACTAGATTTAGTAAAGTGTTTAGAGGTTCTTATAGTGATATGTTGTACAAAGTTATCAATCAAGGATTATCAATTCCTGCATCTGATATAGACCACTGGGAAACAACTGAAACAGAAAACAACCAAGTAGTTTGTCCTAATTGGAGAGGAACTAGATTAATTGAATACTTAACCAACAATGCAGATAAAGGAACAAATTCCTCGTGGAGAAATGGTATGTTCTTTTATCAAACAATGGTACATGGATATAATTTCAAATCAGTAGACTCCATGTGTAGTGGTGAAACAACAGAGTTAAGAAAAGGTGATGAAAAAATAAACCCTGTTCATAAGTTCATTTATAAACCCTCATCTTCTGCAGGGGATAGTTCAAATAGAGAACAAATACTCAACGTAACAAAACCACAAGTTTTTGATACATTAGTAGGAACTGTAAATGGTGCGTATGCATCTCATTCTAAATCGTATGATTCTGTTAGAAAATTAGAAAAAGAAAATGTTTACGATATAGAGGAAACTATGAATAGAGGTGAGTCTCATGTATCAAAGTTTCCTTTAATTAGAACCGAAAGTACTTTAACTGATGGATATGAGAAAGCATTCACAACGGAGAATCCTCTCGGTGATGAATTTCCACCAGTGCATGACGTACCACACCAATTTCAAATGCCACCAAACAAACAAAAAAATAGTATGGTCTTATATGACTTTGATACAAATCATGACTTTGATAATAGTTCAGACTATTCAAGTGACGAAGTGTTTAGTGGAAACAAAATTAAAGATAACTCTAAATTAGAAAGGTTTGGTTTAAAAGAAATATTAAATCAGAACAGAATAGAAATAATGATTCCTATAAGAACTGATATATCTGTAGGAAACATAGTGGAGTTAATTATACCTGAACCTGAAGTCATGGACGATACTTCTAATAATAAAGATGCAATAAATGACAATAGATATTTGGTTGCTGATTTGTGTTTGTCAGCAAATATACAAAAAGGAGAGGGTATATTGATATTAGAATGTCTCAAAGAAAGTTACGCACAAAAAATCGAAACAGATATTCTTAATCAAATGATTGATTCATCAACTCCACCTGAAAATATAGACCTAGAAAAATCATGATACATTATTACGGAATAGTAGAAGATAGACAAGACCCACTAAAAATTGGTAGGGTTCGTGTTCGTGTGCATGGATTACATTCTGATGACAAAGGTGATATTGCAACACCCGACTTACCATGGGCTCAAGTAATATTACCTACGACTTCTGCAGGGTTTTCAGGATTTGGAACACAACACGGACTCGTAGAAGGTTCTACAGTAATTTTATTTTTTAAAGATGATGATATGCAACAACCAGTCGTAATTGGTTCTTCACCAGGCATACCACAAGTAGGATATAAAGAAGACCCAAGAGGTAAACTAATAAAAAGAAGGGTAAAAGGAGACACTAGAGGTTTTAATGACCCAAGGGAACTAACAGTTGATGCATATGACGGAAAACCTGATGGAAAGAATCCTGAACACTCACCTAAAAGAGGATTTGGATTAACGACTGCATTAGATACTGCACCTAAAATCTACAAGACTAGAACTATAGATTATAAAGCAAAAGGTTCTACAATAGAAGAACAAACTCTTACAGATAGTGATTTACCATATTATCCATTATTTAAAGAGAAGTCAGACCTAGCTCCACAATCAAGAAACGATAAAGACTTATGGTCATATGACGATAGAGGTATACCAAAGGATATTTTATCCAAAGAAATAAAGTCTCCTGCAAATCCAGTTTATCCATACAACAAAGCATTGTTTACAGAATCAGGTCATTTATTAGAAATAGATGATACACTAGGTGCTGAAAGAATTGCAATAGAACATAGGTCAGGAACTTTTCAGGAGATTCACCCTGACGGTTCTAAAGTTACTAGAGTCGTAAATGATAATTACACTGTAGTGTGTAAAGACGAAGAAGTGTATATTGGTGGTAAGGTAAATATAACTGTAGGTGGTGATGCAAAAATTACTGTTGGTGGTAAAACAGATATAGACTCCTCAGATAATCTTTCTGTAGTCGCACCTGAAATACGATTAATAGGAACAGTTGTCAAACTGAATTCATAATGACTGAAGCAACAGCAGAAACTCCAGCAGGATTTACAGTACAAGTCCCTAGTTCATTTCCTTGTCCACCTGATGATATATTTTCTTTACCTACTAAAGAAGAGTTGGTAAAGTTTATAAACAGTATCGCACAAATACCAAGTAAACTAAGAGTTGAAATGGTAAAGTTAGGTAAGGAATTAAAGGCAGAAATAAAAGAGGAAATCGAACAAGTCATAAAAGACATTGAAGATTTTATAGAAACTATATCTGAACTGTTAAGTCCTTATTGGAAAAAAGGAACTGTTCGTAACTGGCAAAAAGAAGCTAACGATGCGATTACAGAATTCATTCAGGAGTTTCATAATTTTATTCCTACAAAAATTGCAGAACTTATTTCAAAAATTGTACCCATAAGTTTGACGGTAAACATTTTTGGTTTGAGTATAGATTGTACTAGACTCTTTGACCCTGCATATCAAAAAGAACTTCAAGACCAAATCTCAGGATTAGGGCCTGAGTATATGAAGAAGTTAGAAAAACTTAGACAGGATTTAAAAGACGGAAAGATAACTGCAGAAGAGTTTAGAAAAGAAATGGAAAAACTAGTTGCAGAAAAAAGTGCAATCGTAGATAAGTTTTTTAAAATGCTTCCTGAAAATATGCAAGGTTGGAATGAAGAGTTTGGTGCGAAGTGTGACGAGTGGAAAGCAAAATACACATGGCAATATATCAAAACTGAAATACAAGAATTTTTAACACAAGGTTTACACAAAGCATTTGGTAAACTGATTAGTATCTTTGACCCAATATGGAAATTATTAGGTTTACCTAATCTTGGTGCATTGATTGGTGGTGATATAGATGTAGGTGCATTGATAGATGCAAAAATAAAATCATTCAAAGAAAAAAGAGATAAACTAATTGAAGATTTAAAAAATGCAAAAGGTAAAGCAAAAGAAAAAATATTGCAAGAACTAGAAGACGTTAGTAAATCTATTACAGATGCGATTGGTGAAATCAAATTGTTTGGATTTGATATTTTAAAAATTATTGGTGGTAAAATAGAAACTACAGTAGAGTCTCTTGAAGAAAAAGTTTTAGAAATGAAACTTGCATTTAAAGACTTTCTTCAAAACTGGAAAAAGAAATTAATGTTTGACTGGGTCAAGATTGTTAAAAAGTTTTTCAGTGCGATTGGATTAGGATTTATTTTTGAATGGGTCTTCTTTACTTTTTGTGATTTCTTAAAGTTAATTGGATTCCCACCAAAACTTCCAGTCATTCCTGCGATTGCAGGTGTAATGGGTGTAAAGGAATTAGTGTCAAAAGGTAGTGACTATGTCCAAGATATAGGAGACGATTCAGGAGTATCATTTGAAGTTGCAGACGGAGATAAAAAATCATTTAGTGTCAACACTGGAACTGGTTCTCTTAATGTATTTGTAAATGGAGTAAAACAAACATCAGGTATATCAATCGTTGGTGGTTCAGTTACTTTTGCTACTGCACCAGCAGCTGGACAAGATGTATCACTAATTTTAATATAGGATAAACTAACTTAATAGTTAGTGTATAAATAGATATATGGCAATAGATATAACCAATCAAAGTAAACAAGTCGCAACTAAAACTAGTGCGTATTCTGATTTAGATTTACTTTTTAGAAAACACCCTCAAACTGGTGACGTTGTTGTAAGGACTGATGCAGAAGCTGTAAAAAGGTCTGTAAGAAATATTGTAATGACTAATTACTATGAAAGACCATTCAAACCAAGTTTCGGTGGGTCGATAAGGGATTTACTTTTTGAATTAACTTCAGATAGAAAGATTAGAAAAGTTCAAAATAGGTTGGTAAACATGATTGAATCACTTGAACCTAGAGTAAGAAATGTTCAAGTTGGTATTAATAACCACGATGCGAATGAAGTTAATTTACAAGTTTACTACACAATAGTGAATGGACTCAAAAATCACTCGATTGATTTAACAATAACAAGGGCAAGATAAAATGGCAATTAAAAGTTCACAAATAAACGTTACCGACCTAGATTTTACAGACATTGGAGAAAATTTAAAATCTTATTTACAGGGTCAAGATAAACTAAAAGACTATGACTTTGAAGGTTCTACTATGTCAGTACTAGTAGATTTACTCGCATATGCATCACATATTGGTGCAGTAAACACAAACATTGCAGGAAGTGAATTGTTCTTAGATTCTGCCCAAATCAGAAAGAACGTAGTATCCCGTGCAAAAGATTTAGGGTTTACACCTGCATCAGAAAGTTGTGCAAGTGCAATCGTAGACATTGCGATTGAAAATGTAAGAAATTCAGACGGGACTTTTCCAACAGTTTCCGAAATGCAATTAGAAAGAGGATTTATATTTGAAGCAAAGTTTGACGGTATTAATTATCAGTTTGTAGTTCCTAATACAATTAAACCAGTTCAGAATGGAACAACATATAACTATTCAAGTGTTCCTTTAGTTCAAGGAACATATGCACAAGACCAATTTATTTTCGATAATCAAATAGGAAATCCAAAATTTGTATTATCAAATTCAAGAGTAGACACTTCTAGATTAGAAGTTTCTGTTAACTCAGGTGGAACTTCAAGTGCATATACACTTGCAACAGATGTATCAGATATTAAAACGGATTCCAAAGTTTTTTACACTCAGGAAAACGAAGACGGTTTTACAGAAATTTATTTTGGTGACGGTACACTTGGTGCAGCTCTAAATGATGGTGATGTCATAACAACAACATATATTATTGTTGACACAATTCATTGTAATGGAGTGAAAAATTTTACACAGGTAACTGCAGTAAATGGTTTTACTGATTCTACTATCACAACTACGTCTAACGCAAATGGTGGTGCAGAAAAAGAAGACATAGATTCAATCAAGTTTAAGGCCACAAAGTTCTATACTTCTCAAAACAGATTAGTAACACTTAACGACTACAAAGCAAAAGTAAAAGAATATTATCCTAACGCAGATGCAGTTGCAGTATGGGGTGGTGAAGACAATGTCCCACCTGAGTACGGTAAAGTATTTCTTGCAATCAAACCTTTGAACTCCGATTATCTTTCAGAGTCTGAAAAAACAAATGTTAAAAACAATTTAAACAAATTAAATATGTTAACAGTAAGACCTGAAATTGTAGATGCAGAAATTGTTAAGATTCTTTTAACAACTACATTCAAGTATGACGAGAGAGCAACTACATTATCAAAAGGAGAATTAGAAACAGTTGTAACAAATGCAATTTCTTCTTATGACTCAGCCAATCTTACAAACTTCGATGCAGTGTTTAGACATTCAAATTTAGTTAAAACAATCGATGAATCAGACTCTTCAATTTTAAGTAACACTACTAACGTAAGACTATGTAAGAAAATGGAAACTAAAGTGGGTCAAGAGATTGGATATACAAATGCTTTTGGAAATGCATTATATAATCCTACTTCAGGATATAATGCAGCTGCAGGTGGTATATTGAGTAGTACTGGTTTCTACTCATTAGGAGATACAGTCAATATCCATTACTTTGATGATGATGGAAAAGGAAACCTAAGAGAATATTATCTTTCAGGTTCAACAAGAATTTATACGAATAGTACTGCAGGGACAGTTGACTATTCAACAGGTTTAATTACAATCAATGCGATTAACATAACGTCTACCGTTAATGTTGACTCAACGATTGACTTCACCGTAATACCTAATGGAAACGATGTTGTTGCAACACGAGGTATCTTAATTGATATAGCGAGTGACCAAATCAAGGTATTAGGAGAAGTAGACACCATCGCAAGTGGTGAAAGTAGTGCAGGTGTAGGATTTAATTCTACGTCTTCCTCTACATATTAATTATGTATAAGGTGGTCTGAGATGGTAGGTTCCATGCTCAGAGTAGCATCCCATTAATTTGGTTTTTATAGGAGAAAAACAAAATGGCAGATAAAAAAATAAGTGCATTATCACAAGTATCAGACGCTGACATAGGTGCAGATGATTTGTTACATATTGTGGACAATCCAGGCGGCACACCTGTAAACAAAAAAATGACCATTGGTCAGTTATTCGAAAATGTTCCAACTCATTTAGCAGTTGACGACATTGCTGTTGTATCAACAAGTGCAAGTAACTTAGCAAGTACATTTGCAACTGATTTTGATTTAGCAAGTGCGAGTGGTAATATCACTCCAACACTTGACAACGGTACAGATACTGGACAATTAAAAGTATTATACTGTTCTTCCGTTCACGGAAGTGGTCATACTGCTACAGTTTCTATAACAAATGCAGCTTCATCAGATTTTAACCAAATCTTGTTTAACGCTATTGGTGAAACAGCAATTTGTTACTGGAATGGAAGCAAATGGTTTATATTAGCCTCTACTGGTGCGACAATCAGTTAATAATATAGGAAACTAATATGTCTCATGACAAATATCTTAAAGATAGACTTTCTTACAGGATAGGTTCGTTATTACCTGATTATGTCAGGGAAGAATCACCTGCATTTGAGGCATTCTTAAAAGCATATTTTGAGTATCTAGAAGCAGAAGTACTTGTACTAGAAAGTCAGAGTGAGATAGATTCAGTTGCTTTAGAAGATGGTACAGGTAGTGCTCTTTATGAGAGTGCTACCGTATCACCTTCACCCGATAAAAATTCATCAAAAATTCTCTACGAAAGAACAGCTGCAAATCCAAATGAAGATGCAGACCCTTTAAGAGTAGGAGAATATCTTGTAGGTTCTACAAGTAAATCCGTTGCAAAAATTGAGGTAATCAACGGTAATACAATATACCTCAAATCAATTTCAGGTAATGGTTTTGCAAAAAAAGAAACTGTTACAGGAAGACAGTCAGGTCAAACTGCAGTAGTCAAATCTTATAAAGAAAATAATATTCTTGCAAGTAATAGATTATTAGACTATTCTGATATTGACAGAACTACAGAAGATTTCTTAGAATACTTCCAACAAGACTTTATGCCGTCTCTCGACTTGGCGTCTCTAGAAAATAAAAGATTAACAATTAAAAACATAAGTGACCTTTATAAAAAGAAAGGTACTGTAGAATCAATACAGTTTTTAATGAGAGTCTTGTATGGACAAGATTCATCTGTAAGGTATCCTATTAACGAAACAATTCATGTTGGAGAATCAGGATACTCTCAACAAAGAAGAATGAGAGTTACAATACCAAACGGTATTCCTGAGGCAAATGATAAGATAACACAATACGATGCAACCGAAACAAATATACAGGCACAAGCAGTTATAGAAAATGTATTTACTGATGATGCAAATAACGGTCTGTATAGTTTAGAAATCATGAACAATCATGTCGGAACTTTCACCGAAGGTTCTGCAATTAAAATACTTGACCGTGACGGTATAACAGAAATAGTAGGAACAGTTAACGGTATCATATCTGATGTAACTGTAGGTTCGTCCACATATCTAAGTCAAGATACAAGTGGTGGTGGAGATTTCCTTTTGGAAGACGGTGGTGGTCTACTACTAGAAGATGACATTCACCCTTTAGGTTCTCTATACACATTAAATGACCAAATCAATATAACAGGTTCTAAGTTAGATACTGATGCAGTAGAGACACAATCAGTTGTTAATGGATTAACAGAAGGTTCAATTCAAAAAATCTATATCGAAGACGGTGGTCAAAATTATGAAGCAGGTGATTTAATCATCTTTGAAGACGGAGTAGGAAACGGTAACGCAGAAGCAATTATAGGTTCTACTGGTGACGAAATGTTACTCGAAGGTGGTTCAGTGTTTGGACACTATGAAATAACTGCAACAGCAAATCAGGAAGTAGTTGGTGGCCCAAATGTTCAGGACGATAATGGAAATACAATTATCTTTAATGATAACACAATAGACGTATATGTCAATGGTGTATTGAAAACACCTACTACTCATTACACATGGAAAAACGATAGAGTTACATTTACACCTGCACACGGTACATTAACTGCAGGAGATTTAGTTGAGATTTACACTGAATATAACAGAGTACTATATGAAGACGGAACAGTTATAGATTATAATGGTGTTATGGTTGGTGGGTCTCTTGAATCAGACGATGGAAGAATAAGAGAAGTCCTCATAAAAAGTGGTGGTCGATACACTTCAATTCCAAAAGTATTTCCAGGCGGTTATATTTACCTGAGTGATGTTTCAGGATTTGAAGAAAAAGAAGTTGTTACTGGTGGTACAAGTAATGCAACTGGTATAATATCAAGAATAGACACGCAAAATAATAGACTTGTTATCAAAAGACTTTCAACTAACACTGGGGTTTTCCAAGTAAATGAACTTATCACTGGTGGTACAACGTCTACAACTGGTACAATAGTACAGACAAACGTATCTTCAGGAACAGGTGCGAAACTATTTGCGTATTCAGATAATATTGGTGGTGTAGAGTCTATCAATATAAATGACCAAGGTAACAAGTTTAGTTACGATGGTTTAGTTTCAGGAAGTTCATACTTTAATATGTTAATTAGAACACCTAGTGCAAACTTAACAAGAGATTTAGTTCTTACTGGTGACTTATCAGGAACAACTGCAAAGGTTCAATCATATGATGCAGATAGACAAATCTTAACATATAAAGATTTAGACGGTTGTTTTTATGACGGTGAGAAAGTTTCGTTTAATGCAGCTGACCATTTCTATACCGTAAAAGGAAACAACTTTAACGGAAGAGGTACATTTGCAGGTGAAGGTATAATCGAAGAAAAGATAGTCGGAGATTATGGAACATTAAACGCAAACGCATCTAGAGTCCAAGACGGTTTACTTTATCAATCACACTCATACGTTGTTAAGGTTGGAGAATCAATTAACAAGTGGAGAGGTGTTGTAAAAGATTTACTTCACCCTGCAGGACACATAGTGTTTGGTGAGGTTGCGATTGAAAACTCTAAGAGTATGGCAATGGATTCTACATTCAGACCAATCATTGTTATAACAGAAAGTGTAGACGGAAGTTTAACTAATGCAGACTTATCGAAACAAACATTATTGCAATTATTTACATCTGCAGAAGGATTATTATTAGAAGACGACTTTAATCTTCTTATGGAAGATGGAAGTTATGCTGTTACAGAAGGATTTGTAACTGCACATGATTTACTATCCGAACTAAAAGAAGCAGGACAACCTGCATTTAATACCGACCCAAGAACAGGTAATACAGTATCATCATTCGCAATGGTTGGTGGTGTTCAGACTGGTGAGGGTACAGAAATGTATGACTCTATGATGAGAAGTCGTCATGTCAACATTAATGTTATAAATTCATTTGCAACTGCAGCCGTTTACAACGCAATAAGAACTTATACACCTGAAGTAACTCGTTATGATGTTACAGTTACAAATACTGGTTCGGGTAATAAGTTTACTATAGACGGAGTACAACAAAAAACATTAGAACTTAAAAAGGGAAGAACATATGACTTTTCATATCCAACTGGTCACCCTTTCAAATTCTCTACAACTTCAGACGGAACACATAATAGTGGTTCAGAATACACTACAGGTGTAACGCAAAATACTTCTGCTGGTGAGATAAGAATTGTTACAACAGATTCTACACCTACATTATATTATTATTGTCAATTCCATAGTGGTATGGGTGGACAAGCAAACTTTAGAGAAGATAATCTTAAAACTTCTCTTAGTCTCTCATCTGCAGACAATGGTTATCTTGTCATGTCAACAGAAAGAAGACCTGCAGACAAAGGTAAAATTTTCCAATCCTATACACCAGTTGAAGAAGATTTGATATTGGAAGACGGTGGTTTGATATTAGATGAACCAGTACCTAATTATTTAAGAATGGACGACAGAGAAGCACACAAAGTGTATCATGTTGGAGAATTTGGTGAAAGGATTTTAAGTGAAGACGGAGAAGATTTATTATGTTTAGAAGATGCAACTACAACTTTAGAAACAACACACTTCACAACTGAGAGAAGTATTGAACTAGAAAGTGGTGGTATCTATACAGAAGACGGAGATAGAATAGTACATGAAACAGGGACACCTGTAATTCAAGAGGATATGTCTGAGGTTGGTATAACTTCTTTTGTTCCTTTAGGAAGTACTTTCCGTAGTCTAAATAATATTACAGGTCAAAGAGCCTACAGAATATCATATTATCTCAAAGAAGAAACAGACGGAGATGATATATTATTAGAAGATGGTCACGGTGGAATACTAAACGAAGTTTCCCAACCTGAAGGACTAAGAATTCAGGACTTAACGGAATATTATCCAAATATGTTCTTACCTGAATTTGAAAACCAAGAAAGAAAAAGAACAAATATTACATATAGTGCATACATTAAGTCTGCCTAATGTACTAAATAACAATAATGCATAAATAGTATTATAAATATCTGAGGAGATTAAGAAAATGGCAGCAATTATTACCGAAAAGTTTAGAGTGCATAACGCTAAACAATTCAAAGAGGACTTTGGAGAAAGTGCCTCGTCAACCTATATTTTTATTGGCCGTGCCCACCCGTGGACGGTAGATACGTCACCACCAACACCAGTTAACGGTGTTTCAGAATATGTAGATGCATGGTCAGACATGACTGCATTGAAAAAAGTTGGTAGTGCTGATGTATCACATGGTTTAACAAGATACGATTGGACTTCAGGAGTCAAGTATGATGAGTACGCACATGATATAAGTGCAACTAACACTTCAAGTGCTACTTCTGCAACTTCCTTGTTCGCATCAAGATTCTATGTAATGACTGATGAATATCACGTTTACAAATGTCTAAGAACTGGAAGAGATTCTAATGGTGCAACAGTAAACTCAACTGTTAAACCGACAGGAACAAGTCACACTACACTAGTTGAAACTTCAGATACTGGTGCAGCCACAGGACGTGGTTATCTTTGGAAATATATGTATACAGTTACTGCCTCTGATACAATTAAATTCGTAACCAATGACTTTATCCCAGTTAAAACAATCGGTGCTCAAACCGAAGTAGATGGAGCGACAGGTGCCCTTGGTACTGCAGCCTCAGATGACGGTTCATCTCAATGGGACGTTGAAAACGCAGCTGTAGACGGTGGAGTTCACCATGCAGTTGTTACTGCTCAAGGTTCAGGTTACGAAAACGGTGACGGTGCATACGAAAACGTACCCATCGTTGGAGACGGTTCAGGTGGAGTTGCTACAGTACACGTTTCAGGTGGTAAAGTAACTCACATTACAGTTACGAACCCAGGCACAGGATATAGAAACGCACAAATTATTATTGCAACAACTACTTCAGGTTTATCAAGTATAGGAAGTGGTTCAGGTGCAGTAGTTAAGTGTATCATATCCCCTCAAACTGGACACGGTGCAGACCCAATACAAGAACTTGGTGGAAACCACGTTATCGTAAACTCTAGATTAGAGTTCGGTGAAGGTTCAGGTGATTTCCCAACAGATAACGACTTTAGACGAATTGGTTTAATTCAAGACCCATTCTCTTCAGGAACAACAGTTGCGACTGCAAGTTCAATGGCCGCATATCACCAAATGACCGTATCTGATGCAGGAGACTTAAATGTTGATGATATTATCAGAAGTTCAGGTTCAGACGGTGCTGGAGTTGCAAATTCAAGAATAGTTTCTATAAATGGTAATGTGGTTTCACATATACCTATCGCTAGTAGTGCAGGTACTTTTACTAACTTCGCAGCTACTAATAACGTTTTCTTAGGAAATTCAAACAAAGGAACAGTTTCTAGTGTAAATGCAGCTTATCCTGAAGTAGTAAAACACTCAGGACAGATAATGTATGTCGAAAACAGGGGTGCAGTAACAAGAGCAGCAGACCAAATCGAAGACATTAAGTTAATTATTGAAATGTAATTATAGGGGAGTAATCCCCTTTAACCAAACTAGAGTTAAGGAATTATGACTGAAAAGACAGATTTAAACGTATCCCCCTATTATGACGATTTTTCGGAAGACAAAAACTTTCATAAGGTACTATATCGTTCAGGAAGAGCGCTACAATCCCGTGAATTAATTCAGTCTCAATCTATCCTTCAGAACCAAATTGAAAGATTTGGTGACCATATGTTCAAAGAAGGGTCTATTGTACAGGGTTGTCAATCTTCACTGGACTTAGAAGTTTATTTTGTTAAAGTAAAATCTTCAAACCCAAATTCATCAGGTGATGCAAACTCAGAAACATATAGAACTGCATCACATACAAAATATTATCAAGGTAAAACAACAGGTGTTGTTGCACAAGTTATAACATCAACTGCAGAAACTTCAGATGACCCACTTACTCTTTTTGTAAAATATGTAAGACAAGGAACTGATTCAGGTAATTCATTTACATTTTCACCTGCAGAAGAAATTCAAGAGGTTACACTAGGTGCAGACGGAACACCTAGTATTGTTTCATCTAACAATAATGAATTTGAACTTAAAGCAAAAACAGATGCAGACGACCCTAATGGATTAGCTTCTCTTGCAAATATCAAAGAAGGTATTGTTTTTGTTAGAGGATTCTTTGTTAAAGTTCCTACGCAAGAACTTCTATTAGAAAAATATTCAGGTAAACCTTCATATAGAGTTGGTTTAACACTAGTTGAATCACTTATTAGTTCAACTGCAGACACTTCTTTATTAGATAACTCTCAGGGTACGTCAAATGAAAACTCAACAGGTGCAGACCGATTAAAGATTGAGTGTACTTTAAGTAAATACTCACTTACAGATACTACAGATACAGATTTCGTTGAATTGATTCGAGTCAATGAAGGTCTTATTGAGATTCAAATCAACAAACCAATTTACGGTGCAATCGAAAACACTATGGCACGAAGAACATTCGATGCGAATGGTGATTTTGTCACACAACAATTTACACATAGTCTCAGAGAACACTTAGACGACACTACAAACAGAGGATTTTACACCAAAGTAAATGGTGGTAGAGAAGATAGTTTTGTATTGCAAGTATCGCCTGGTAAGGCATATGTCAAAGGTTATGAGATTGATAAGATAGGAACAACAACAGTTGCACTTCAAAAATCTAGAGGAACAGCAACTCTAGATAACGCAAACACACCTATAAGAATAGGTAACTTTATTAGAGTTAAAAACACTCACTCACTTCCTGAGTTTGGAAATGAAAGTGGTGAAGAAGCACTAGACCCATATAAGTCAGTAGAATTGTGGGATTCTACAATATCTTCTGCAGGAACTAAACCTACTGCAACCAAACAAATAGGTATCGCAAGAGTTAGAAATATTGACTTACATAGTGGAACAGATACTAGTGGAGTTTATGACGATACATCTTTATACAATCTATATCTTTTTGATATTAAGATGTTCACAAAAATTACAGGTACAACTTCAGGTGCAAGTTTTGTAATAGGTGATAAAGTTGTAGGTTCAGTATCAGGTGCAACGGGTATCGTTGCAACTACAGTTGCCTCAGGTGGTGGTCAAATTTTAGTTCATGATGTTGTAGGAACATTTACAGATGCAGACGCTATATCTGCAGTTGGAGCTTCAAGTTCAGCTGCAATCGCAAACGTAACTGCAGTTAGAACATACAACATTGACCGTGCAAGGTCAATTACACAAACACCTAATCAAACTAATAATGAAATCTTTACTGCAGATATTCACCCCGACTCAGATACCATACTAACAGGTACTTGTTCAATTAGTAGTGCAAACTTAACAGGTTTTGGAACTAAGTTTACTACAGAACTTAAAGAAGGTGATATAATTATTGACGGTGCTGGTGCAGAAAAAATAATTCAATCAGTAACTTCTGATATAGCTGCAACCTTGACTTCAAATGGTGCCGCCATGTCAAACGCAAATTGTACACGAAGAAGGGTAAGATTATTTAATCAAGACCAAACAGCTGCAATCGCATCATGGCCTAGAGATTTTGTTAAGACACATACTGGTGAATCAATTCAAATAAGACGACAAAAAACAGTAAAAGTTGGTTCAGGTGGTTTTACAATCGTTGCAAGTGACGGAACTTTTGCAGCTAGAAACACTGATAACTTTACAATCGCAGTTGTTGAAGAAAAAGCAGGTGGAAGTTTCTCTAATGGTGACCTAATAAACATAGAAGATTTAACTACAAATGTATCAACTTCAGGTTCAGGACAACAAATAGCATTTAGTGGTATAAACACAAACAACAACGATGCAGTTTTAAAAGTTACATATACTGTAACCGTACAAGACCCTGTAGCAAAAACTAAAGCATTACGAAGAGCAAGATGTCTTGGAGTAGAAAGTGCAAGAAGTGCTAATGGATTCTACGGAACTGCATATGACGATGAAGAAATTTCACTAGGTGTTCCAGACGTACACAAGATTAAAGGAATTTATGAAGGAACAGGTGGAGTTACACCTTTACCACCAAACGCAACATTTACAGTATCTAGTGGAACATTCCAAAACTATGAGACTGTAGTTGGTCAAACTTCAGATGCAAGAGCAGTTATCATTTCAACTGGTGGAACAACATACTTCTATTACATTTCAGGAACACTAGTAAACACTGAAAGTGTTGTTGGTCAGACTTCAGGTGCAGTTGCAACATTAAGTAATGTATCTGCTGGTGGTGCTAATATCACTTCAAGATATTTCTTTGACAATGGTCAGAGAGACGGGTACTATGACCTTGCAAAATTAGTTTTAAAGCCTGGTCAACCTAAACCAAACAACAAATTGTTAATAGTATTTGATTACTTTGCACCTTCAGGTGCAGGAGACTACTTTGACGTAGAATCATATTCTGCAATAGACTATGATGAAATTCCTGTATATTCACCAAGTAGAGTTGACTTGGGTGGATTAGAACCTGATGGAACATTTGAACTTTCAGATTGTGTGGACTTTAGACCAGTTGTAGGTCAGGTTCTAGGTACAGCTAACTTTGGAACTAACAACGCACAAGACCCAACAAACCCAGTAAACTTATCAAACAGTACTGAGGGTGCTGTTTACGCACCATTCGGTTATACTACTGGAAGAAGTTTCTTGGGTACAAGAACAGGTATTAGTGCTACAGGTGCAAACTCAACAGATACACCAGTAACAGGGTCAAGTTTTGTTGGTGATATATCTTTCTATGTTGCAAGATATGATAAAATATTTTTACACAAGTCAGGTAAGTTCCAAGTATCAGAAGGAACACCTGCATTGTCACCAACTAAACCAAAAGCAGTGGATGATAGTATAGAACTTTTTGAAGTTTATATTCCACCTTATACAAAAGATTTAAAGAATGTTAAAGTTAGGTCTAAAGACCACCGTAGATTTACTATGGGTGACATTTCTAGGATTAACAATCGTGTTACTAACCTAGAAAGAATTACTTCTTTATCTTTATTAGAAAGAGACACACAAACTAAACAGATTTTAGACGGAGACGGACTTGATAGATTTAAGTCAGGTTTCTTAGTAGATAACTTTAGAGGACATAGAGTTGGTGATGTAAACCACCCTGATTATCAGGTTGCGATAGATGTAAAAGCAGGTGCAATGAGACCACAATCTTATTCACAATTCTTTGATATTACATTAAACACTGCGAGTTCTACAAACCTTAAAAAGACTGGTGACTTAATTACACTACCATACACTGAAGGAACTTTTGTAAACGCAGATAAGGCTTCTCGTTTAGTAAATGTTAACCCATATAGTGTATTCTCATTCCAAGGTTCACTAAAACTAACGCCTGGAACTGATATATGGCAAGATACAGAACAACTTCCTGAAGTAAGAATCAATAGAGAAGGTAACTTTGATGCAATTAAATCTTCAGTATCAAATTCACTAGGAACAGTTTGGAACTCATGGCAGACAACATGGGTTGGAGAACCACAAGTTGTATCAACTGAAGTACAATCAACTTCAAATGGTTCTTGGTCAGGAGACCCAGCACAAGGTGGTGAATGGCAAGCAGGTGAAATTGTAACAAGAGAGATTACAGAAACTGTAGAAACACAAACAAGAACAGGTGTAACAACAAGTGTTGTAGAAGATTTCGTAGAAACTAGAGGAGACAGAATAGTAAGTGTTTCTCTAATTCCTTTTATAAGGTCAAGAACAATAGAACTTGATGGTCTAAACCTAAAACCAAATACAAACCATTACTTCTTCTTTGATAATATAAATGTAAATGCATATGTTAGACCTTACAATTCGACATATTCACAAGACGGTGGAACAACAGTTACGTCACACTTAAAAACAGACGGTCAAGGAAGATTAAGAGGTTACTTCGATTTACCTAATACTCCTTCACAAAGATTTGCAACAGGTATGAGAGAAATGAGAATTACTTCTAGTTTCCATAACTTACCTAACCCTGCATCTTCATGTAGTGAAATATATCAGGCACAGGGACTGTTACAAGCGTCTCAAACTGAAATTACATCTACAAGAAACGGAAGAGTTATATTCGAACAACATACACAACAAAGAGATATTATTTCAAGAGGTGAGAACATAAACAGGTCTCCAACAGATGAAACGGCACCACCGATTCCTGTAGACCAAACTCCACCACCAGTAACAATTACAGAAGACCCACCTGTACTTGCACCAAGTGTTCCTCTTGATGTAGCTGATTTATGGGAACCTAATAGGTGGGAACAATTTGAAGAAATGAGAGGGTGGAGAGACCCACTTGCACAATCATTCTTAGTAGAATCACAAGGTGGTATGTTTATGTCTTCAGTAGATGTATACTTTGGAAAGAAAGATTCAACTATGCCTGTTTCTGTAGAAATCAGAACTATGCATAATGGTTACCCTGCAAACGTAGTTGTACCATTCTCTACTGTAACAAAAAATCCTGCTGATGTCAACACTTCAACAGACGGTTCAGTTGCAACAACATTTACATTTGAATCACCAGTATTCTTAGATGACGGTGTTGAATACTGTTTTGTAGTTTATACAAACTCATCTGATTACGAGTGTTTTGTGTCTAGAATGGGAGAAAAAGACCTTGCGACAGGACAAACAATCGCAGAACAACCATACGCAGGTTCATTATTTAAGTCACAAAACAACAGTACATGGACTGCAGAACAAACAGACGACCTCAAATTCCATTTAAAACGTTGTGTGTTTGATACAACTAAGATACCTTACGTTGTGTTTGATAATGCAGCTTTACCTGAACATATACTACAGAACAATCCTATTCAAACATTCTCAGGTCAAAGTTACATTAAAGTATACAGTTATACACATGGTATGTACGATACTTCTTCTAACGTTACATTATCGAATGTTAAAGGAGACACTACAGGTTCAGTTCTTACAATCGCAACACCTTCAGTATCAGGAACACCAGTTAACGGAACATATACAAATATAGCAACAACGGGTGGAACAGGAACAGGTTGTACAGTTGATATTACTGTAGCAAGTGGTTCTGTAACTTCATGTACTATATCTGCAGTAGGTTCAGGATACTTAGATACAGATACATTAACAGTTACAAACTTCGATAGTGGTAATAGTGGAACTGCAGATGCAACAATCGCTATTGATTCAGTTGGTGATACACTAGGTGGAATTCCAGTTGCAGCTATAAATGCAACATTTACTTCACTCGCACACATAACTATAGATAGTTTCTGCATAACACCATCGTTATCTGCATTTGACTTGAAAGCAGGATATACAGCGTCTGTTAATACAGTAGGTGGTGGAAATAGAGAATATGGAAAAGATGCAGACGGTAATGAAATTCTTGTAAATGGTGCGAAAGCAACAAGAAACTATTACTTCGATACACTACATACAATGATTCCAAGTGTTGCACAACAAGGAACTAAGATAAGTGCAAAAGTATTTACAACTCCAATGAAGTCACCTGAAGGTGTTTTCAGTGGAACAGTTTATACTAAAGGAACAACATCTTATGATATAACACTAAACGATAACTCATGGTTTAGTCACCCAAGTGTGGTTGCATCTCAAATCAATGAGACTAATGAAATGAGTGGTGGTAAATCATTTACTATAGGATTACAGTTATATTCAGGTAATCCAAACATATCACCAGTTATTGATGTTGCAACTATCGGTGCTCTGGCTATTGGAAATAGATTGGATAACAGAACTAGTGGAACAAGTCCACATACTCCTTTTGTTGACCCAACAGCACCTGATGGTGATTCCAATGCAATGGTATACTGTACAAGAAAGGTATCTCTAAAGAATCCTGCACAAGGATTAAGAGTAACAGCAGACTTCTTTAGACCACCAACAACAAGTTTAAAAGTATTATATAAAGTTCTTAGTAACGATGACGAAACACCATTTGACGATTTGGGTTGGAGATATTTCAATACAGACGGTTCACCTGATATTACAACAGAAGCAGATGCAAGGAACTTTAAAGAATACGAATTTACTGCAGATGACTTAAACGAGTTTAGTGCATTCGCAGTTAAAATTATAGGACAAGGAACAAATACATCAGTAGTACCTATGGTATCTGCATTGAGATGTATTGCGATTGCATAATGAGTGAATATATAAAAGTTGACGGACACTCTACTTTACTAAGAGATGAACATTCAACTGCAATAGTTAGTAATGATACGAACTCATATGAACTGTACAAAAGAAGAAGAGAGACATTCAAAGTTCAAAAAAATGAGATAAATACATTAAAGGATGAAGTGAGTGAAATTAAAAACTTATTGAACATATTAATAGAGAAGGTAAATGGCTAAAACAGTAGACCAATTCAGTACACTAGAAGACTTTAGAAAAAAGTATAACGAACTTGCAGTAGATGTAGGCGAGAAGTCTGGCTTACGCACAACTTCTACTGGAACACTAGTCGATGCACTTAATAGTTTAGAAGATAAATCATTCTTCTTCCAAGAATTCGTATTCCAAGCAACTGCATCACAAACAACATTTACTGGTGCAGATACATTCGGTAACACTCTTTTAATGAGAAAGGATAGAATCCAAGTATTTAAAAACGGTGTTCATTTATTAGACGGTACAGATTTTAACATTACAGGTTCAGATGCACAAGGAAACTTTTCAAATGTTGTATTAACTTCAGGTGCAAGTAATGGTGATAAAATTGTTATCTATTCGTTTACAGGTTCTTATCTAGGTGTTCAAGCGTCTACAAGTGGTGCAGGTGGATTCTTTACAGAAACAGCTGCAAATACAATTTACAATACTAACACGGACGGTGTTATATTAAACGGAGACGGTGCTCCGAATCAAACAACAACACTACAATCAGGATTCACTATACAACTTGCAGGTAAAACGTATGTAGAAGACGATATGCAATTTGTAAATAATAAAAGTATAACCATAGGTGGAAGTGGAAGATTTGTTGGTGACCTAAACGGTAATGCAGATACAGTAACAAATGGAGTTTACACTTCAGATACTAATACAGTTACTGGAACAATGATTGCAAACAATACTGTTACAAATAATAACCTAGTAAACTCAACTACTACTGTAGGTACAACTGCAATTACTTTAGGTGGAAGTGCAACAACTATTGCAGGACTTTCAAGTGTTACCTCAACAGATTTTGTCGGTAATTTAACAGGTAATGCGACAACTTCGTCAACAACTGCATCAATAAGTGGTCATAATATACATGATTTAGCAAATGTATCTTCAAGTGCAACACCTTCAACAGGACAGGTATTGTCTTGGACTGGTTCTGCATGGTCAAATACAAACCCAGCTGCAACCTTTACACAAGCAGATGCTAGAAATGCAATTTCAGGTGGAGACGGTATCTCATACGATAGCTCAAGTGGCGTAATTTCAAATGATGTGGAAAATGGTATAATTATCGCTGGTGGCAAAACAGAATTGGATTACGAAACGGTAAGTTCTGCACCTTCAGGTGTTGGAAGCACTGCAACAGGACATTTATGGTTCGTTATATAAGATTATGTTATGTCAGATGAAATTTATATAAACACTGGTACGAGTTTTCAACAACAGTACACTGCAAGACAACCTGCGATAGGTACTGCTCCCGTTACTGCACAATACGATGCACAAGGAAACGCAAACCAACAACAACCTTACACTTATCAGGATAGGGCACCTTACACTTTCCAAGCAACTGGAAGGACACCGTATATCGCAAATGCACAATCTCCTTATCCTTATATAGCAAATAATCAGACACCTTATATTGCGAATAAGCAAAATCCTTATCCGTATCCTGCATCTGCACAAAATCCATATCCTTATATCGCAAATGCACAACAACCTTATCCGTATATTGCAAATAGTCGGAGTCCATATCCTGCATCTGCTCAACAACCGTATCCATATCCTGCAAATGCACAACAACCGTATCCGTATATTGCTAACGCACAACAACCGTATCCGTATATAGCAAATAGTCAGACTCCATTTACATATCAGAACAGGTCACCTTCAACAACTCCTATTTCAACAGCACAAGGACAGAATCCTTATATTGCAAATAGACAAACACCTTATCCTGCAATCGGAACAACACAAGCTAGGACTCCTGTTAATATACAAACACCTTTGGGGAGTGGAATACAACATACTAAACAAGATAATACTACAGCAGGAAGTACAACTGTACAATTTGAGGGTAGTGAATCAGCACAAGGATATATTGTTTATCGTAGTATTCAACTTAGGTTTAGAGTACATTGGTGGAGACATTCAAATGGATATGGTTATGCATATTGGTATGTAAGAAGAGGAAATCCCTACGATGAAATGAGTGTTCAACAAGCAAATGTATATTTGTCAACAGGAACTGTTTCTTACTCTCAGACTGCATGGAGACTAGTTGAACAGTGGAGTTTTTGGAATAGTATATTCCCCGACTCAATTAGTGTTGGTAATGCAGGTGTATCCGTTGAATCAGGATATAGTCACCCTGTAACTTGTACTACAGGTTCTAATACAACTGCAAGTGCTCAATTACAAAAAACTTATTCTTGGGAATGTGAGGAAGGGTATGTAGTTCCTTTTGGTGGAACTAGAACTGGTACTTTGACAATGGTTCCCACAGCAACAAAATCAGGTTATACAAATTTAACTGGTGGTAGTCATGGTTGTTATTATCATTTCCAACTGTATTGTAGTTGGAGTTGTTTCCTTGCTGGAACTAAAATCTTATTAGAAGATAACACTACTAAAAATATCGAGGATATGCAGGAAGGGGATAAAGTAATTGGTAAAGACGGTATAGTAAATGCAGTTAAAGAAGTAAACATAAGAAACACGACAGATAAAGCAGTCTATACTATAAATGGTTCATTTAAAACAACTGAAGCACACCCATTACTTACAACAGATGGGTGGAAGTCTTGTAATGCAACTGCAGGTCAAGAGGCACACCCTGAATTAAATATAACAGAACTTGTGGTTGGAGATAAATTATTAAAAGACGCTGGAAACGCAAATGGAGATACAGTAGAAGAAGAAATAACTTCATTAACAGTTGAGACCCCTGCAGGAACTACTACATTATATAATTTAGACGTAACAGATTCACCATCGGGGAATGATACTTATGTAGCTGACGGTTACATAGTACATAACAAATAATGGCAACTTGGAACGCAAATAGACAACCTTCGATTGGACAACAACCGTTTATCCAACCGACTCAATATACTGCAAGACAACCTGCTGAATATCAGGCACGTCAACCGTTTCCATATTCTTATCAGCAACCTGTACAGTCTCCTTATATTGCAAACGCAAGACAGCCTGGAACATATACAAGACAAGGTCAGACTCCATTCACATATGCAAGACAAGGTAGGACTCCATTTACTTATCAAGCGACAGGTAGGACACCTTTTACATACCAAGCACAACAGCCTGGAACATATGCAAGACAAGGTCAGACACCATTTACATATTCTAGACAGGGTCTTACACCTGTAACTTATCAAGCGACAGGTAGAACACCTTCAACTTATCAAAACAGACAGCCTGGGACTTACGCACGACAAGGTCAAACACCTTCTACATATACAAGTCAACAACCTTATCCATTTATTGCACAAGGACAACAACCGTTTATTGCACAAGGAAGAACACCAGTTATTTACCAAGTGCCTTACACTACTCAGTATACTTTCCAACAACCTTATCCATATCAGGTTACATATACTGCGACAAGAACTATCGGCCCAGTTGCAAAAGTAAAAGGAATATACATAAATGACAATGGAACGTTAAGAAAACTTGACGAAGTTTATGTGAATGATAGTGGAACATTAGAAAAAATTCACCAAAAAGTCCCGACTGCTCAGTTCGGACTATAAACTGGTCTAAATAGTAGTATGGCCATTATAGCAAACATTTTTATAGACCAAGGTGCAGACTTCTCAATCACTGTAGATGTATCAGATGCAAATGGTAACCAATTAAATTTAACAGGATATTCAGCAGCTGCACAAATGAGAAAGACTTATGAGTCTTCAAGTATAAGTGCAACTTTTACTACGTCTATAGCTGCAGCTGATGGTCAAGTGACTTTGTCCTTAACTGATACTGTAACAACTGCATTATCGCCAGGCAGATATGTGTATGATTTAGTAGTTACAGACGGTTCTAGTATATCAACTAGAGTCGTTGAAGGACAAGCAATAGTAACACCTGGCGTAACGAGGTCATAATGGCAATAAAAGGAACACTAAGTAGAGTCGCAACCATAGGCGGAAATGTCGTTGGTGCAGGAAATATTCGTGCAAAACAGGTTGCAGTTGGTAACGCAAGTACGAATGTTAACTTAACTTCAAAATCAATAAATGAATTACAGGACGTAGATGCAACTGAGACTGATGACGGATTTCTTCAGTACGATTCATCAACAGATAAATGGAAAACTGCTACCGTTATAGACGGTGGGACGTTCTAATCATATAAATAATCATACAAATCAAGGATACCAACCAGTGAGGTATCGACCCACATTGTGAGTGGATAGAATTTTTAAAATTATGAAATCAAGACCTGAATAGTGCAAGGTCGAAAAAACTAAACTTAATTTTTATAGGAAAATAAGAAATGGCAACAGTAATTCAAATCAAACGAAGCACAGGAGTCAGTGCGCCAACTACGAGTAATCTCGCAGAAGGTGAATTGGCATATGTGCAAGATAGGTCGAATTCAGGTGCTGGTGCAAAACTATACATTGAGTCAGTAGATTCTGATAACTCTACTGCCCTGATTCACGCAATCGGTGGTAAGTACTATACAGATATTCTTGCTGGTTCAACTGCAACTCCTGCTGACTTTAAAGTCGGTAATGGTTCCTCTACTGGTGGTTCTTTAAAATTAATGGAAGATACGGACAATGGTTCACACTTCATTGGTTTAAAAGCACCCAATAGTGTAGGTTCAAGTGTAACATTTACACTGCCAGGAGCAGACGGTTCTGCAAACCAAGTACTTGGAACAGACGGAAGTGGAACACTTTCATTTCTATCAACAACTTCAACTCTTGCTGGTGCATCAGACTCAGATATTTCTTCACCAAGTGGCGGACATATTCTTGTTCACGATGGTTCAGATTCATTTGACAACGTTGCAGTTTCAGGAGACGCTACATTAGCTTCTAATGGTGCATTAACAATCTCTGCAGGTGCAGTTGATTTCGCAATGTTAGCCGCAGGTGCAGTAGTATTAGAGTCAGAAGGTATCGGTTCTAACGATAATGATACCACTATACCAACCTCAGCTGCAGTTAAGGACTATGTTGATACTAACGTAACAGCACAAGACTTAGACCTTGCAGGTGATTCAGGAACAGGTGCAGTAGATTTAGACTCACAATCATTAACAATCGCTGGTACAGCGAATGAGATTGAGACATCAATGTCAGGACAAACTTTAACAGTTGGTCTTCCTGATAACGTAACAGTTGGTGGAAACTTAACAGTAAGTGGAAACATGGTAACTGATGATATTACAACGGCAACGTTGACTACTTCAGGAAACTTAACAGTTACAGGTAACTTATCTGTTAATGGAACTACAACAACAGTTAACTCAACAACAGTTAACATTGCAGACCCAGTCTTTGAAATAGGTTCAGATTCTTCTGATGATAACCTAGACAGAGGTATCAAATTTAAGTACAACGATAGTGGTGCTAAACTTGGTTTCTTTGGTATGGACGATTCAACTGGTAAGTTCGTTGCATTAAAAGCTGCGACAGATTCTTCTTCAGTGTTCTCAGGAACAGCAATGCCTGCTGTATTTGGTGCATTAGAAGTATCATCAGTTGCAATGTCAGGTTCAATTTCGAACTATGCTGGTTCAGCTCCTACAGATGGTCAAGTTCTAATTGGTGATACATCAGGTGGAGTTTTTGATGCAGCTACTCTTACTGCTGGTGAGGGTATAGACATCACTAACGGTGCAGGTGCAATCACAATCGCTGGTGAAGATGCGACAACCTCTAATAAAGGTATCGCTTCATTTGCAAGTGCAAACTTCACAGTATCAAGTGGTGCAGTTTCAATAACAGCAATAGACGGCGGTACATTCTAAGTATTATTAATAGGAGTCAATAATGGCAACAGTTATTCAATTCAAAAGAAGTTCTACTCAGAACTCAGTGCCTACTACAAGTGATTTAGCACTTGGTGAGTTGGCAGTAAATACCTATCACGGTAGGTTTTACACTGAAAAAAATGACGGTTCAGCTGCCATTGTAGAGGTTGGGTCTAACCCAAAAACTCTAACTATCAATGATGCAATAACATTTCCAACAGCAGACGGTTCTAGCGGACAGTTACTTTCAACAAACGGTTCAGGTACTTTAAGTTTCACTGATGCAGCTTCATCAGGTGTAACAACATTTACTTACTCCGTAACAGGTAACCAAACAGTATTTACAGGTAATGATGATAATTCAGCTTCATTAGCATATACTGTAGGAATGGAACAAGTCTATTTGAATGGTGTTAAATTAGTAGTAAGTGACGACTATGCCACAACTAACAATACTACAATTACACTACAAGCAAATGCTGTATCAGGAGACGTTTTACAGATTGTAGCGCAAACTTCAGTGTCAAACTTAGTTCAGGGGTATTACACTACTTCTGCATTAACAACGACAAACTCAGACCAAGTATTAAGTTCTAACGCAGTCGCTAATAAGTCAATTAAATATGTCATATTAGCAAAACACGCTAGTGCTGGTACTCATTCTGCTGAAGTATTATTAATAAACGATGGTTCAAATGCGTATTTTACTCAATACGGTGATACCTTTACAAACTCTTCAATGTTCTCACTATCTTCAGATGTGAATAGTGGAAACATGAGATTGTTGGTAACACCTGCGAATACAAATACTACGTTTGAGACTTTTCAGATAAGGATGACATAAGGAGAATTAACAAATGGCTAAAACAAACGCTTTTAAAGTTGCTGAGTTAATTCGAGGTATTACATTTGACACTGCAAACGATGTCATTGTAACTACTAAACATATTAACTCTAAATCGAAGAAAGTCGGTGATGCAACTAAAACATCAACATCACAATTTACTCTTGATTCATTTGCGAAAGCAGATTTCAGAGCTGCAAGATATGTTCTTGCAATGAGTGAAGGTACTAACTTCCATTCTACGGAAATAATGTTAGTACACGATGGTTCGGTTGTTACACTTACTGCATACGGTACACTAAAGGATACTACACTTGCAACAGTAGATGCAGATATTAGTGGTGATAACGTTCGTTTATTGGTAACACCTGCGAGTGCAAACTCAACAGTTATCAAATTTGATAGAACATTGGTAGATGCGTAATCTTCAATAAATCATAAATCTAAAGGGTCTCTTAGGAGACCCTTTTTTCTAGTACAACCCTCAAAAGTATAAATAGTAGTATGGCTACTCAATCCAAATTTTTTGCAGACTTAGGTGTTAAATCTTTAACCCACTCGGAAATCGATGGTAATTTGACCGTTGGTGGTAATTTAACAGTTCAAGGAACTCAAACAATTATTGATTCGACTACAAGTTCAGTTGTCGATTCAATGATGGAACTTGCAAGTGGAAATGATTCTGCAGACTTAATTGATATTGGTTTTTATGGAAACTATAACGATGGTTTATCAGACGGTGGTGCATCAGAATATACAGGACTTTTTAGAGATGCATCAGATTCAACTTGGAAATTATTTGACGGATTGGAAGAGGAACCATCTACAACAGTAAATACCAGTGGAACTAATTACGCACTAGCAGATTTTCAGGCAGGTGATGTTACTGCAACTACATTAACAGCTGCAAATTTAACATATCCTTCCAGTGACGGTTCAAATGGTCAAGTTTTAAAAACAAATGGTAGTGGTACACTATCTTTTGGTGATGCAGGTGGACTTTCATCAGGAACACTAACAACAACCTCAACATCACAAGCAACACTCGACTCTTGGGCAATCGCAAGTTATAGAAGTACAAAATATCAAATACAAGCAAGTGATTCCACTTCAGGAGAGTATCACGTTATTGAAATACACACTTTACATGATGGAACGACAGGATACCATGTTCAATACGGAGAATTCCATACAGGTTCTTCCCCACTTGCAACATATACTGTTGACATAAACAGTGGAAACCTTAGACTCAGGGTAACACCTGCAAGTACTAACTCAACTGTTTTCAAATTTAAGAAAATAGAAATAGACGTATAAACTTTTTTACATTTATTGTTTATAAGGGTCTTTCAGAAACCTCTAAACAACTAAATAATCGTATAGTTTATAATAAACCCACATATAATAGGATAATTTCATGGCAACAACAAATAAATTCGTTATAGAATACGGACTTAAAGTAGGAACTGCTGATGTTATTGACTCTTCAGGTAAAATTGCAGCCGCAGCCCTGTCGTCAATCGATACAGATGATATAACAGAAGGTTCATCAAATCAGTATTTTACCACTGCAAAAGTGGATACCCATTTAGCAAATGCTTCAGCTGCAAAAACACTTGCAAACGTTGCTATTGACGGAGGCACAATCTAATGGCAGGAGAAAAGAATTTTAATATCAAGAACGGTTTATCCGTTGGTGGTGTAGAGGTAATCAACTCTTCAGGTGACTTAGTTGCTGCTGGAGTAGGAACTGCAGTTAACGAAGCAATCGCAGATAAGATTGGTGGTATTATAAGTGCAACAGGTGGTGCAACTGCAACATATAATGACGGTGCAGACACTATCGTAATTGACGTACCAATTACTGATGAAGATAACATGGCGTCAAACAGTGCGACTGCAATACCTTCACAACAATCAGTTAAAGCATACGTTGATTCACAAATTTTAACAAAAGACAATACAGACGAAATTACAGAAGGTTCTAGTAATTTATATTTTACTAACGCAAGAGCAGACGCTAGAATTGCAAATGCAATTAAAGACGAAGATAACATGGCGTCAGATAGTGCAACTCATGTTCCTTCACAACAATCAGTTAAAGCATATGTAGATGCAGTCACAACATCACTTAACTCACAAGATTTGGATATAAGTTCAGACAGTGGAACTATAGACGTTGATTTAGATACTGAAACATTTACTATTGCTGGTGGTGCAGGTATTGATACATCTGCAACTGGTACTACATTAACAATCGCAGGAGAACTTGCAACAGAAACAAACGCTGGTATCGCAACATTTGACGGTACAGACTTTACAGTAACAAGTGGTGACGTAACAGTTAATGCAGAAAGAATCCAAGACATTGTCGGTGCAATGGTATCGTCAAATACTGAGTCAGGGATTACAGTTGCATATGAGGACGGAGATGGAACACTAGACTTTACAGTCGGTACACTTAACCAAGATACAACAGGAAACGCAGCTACAGCTACTGCATTAGAGACTGCAAGAACTATTGGTGGTGTGTCATTTGACGGTTCTGCAAGTATAAACCTGCCAGGTGTAAACACTACAGGTAACCAAAATACTACAGGAAGTTCTGCATCATGTACAGGTAACGCAGCTACTGCTACAGCACTTGCAACTGCAAGAACAATTCACGGTGTATCTTTTGACGGAAGTGCAAATATTGACCTTACAGAAGTAGTTCAAGATACAGTAGGTGCAATGTTCAGTTCAAACACTGAAACAAACGTAACAGCAACTTATCAAGATGATGATGGAACTATAGACCTAGTAGTTGGAGATACAACAGGTAATGCCGCTACAGCAACTGCATTAGAAACAGGAAGAACTATCGGAATGACTGGTGATGTTGTTTGGACATCTGCAGCTTTTGACGGTTCAGGTAATGTTACAGGTACTGCAACAATTCAAGCTAACTCAGTTGCATTAGGAACAGATACAACTGGTAACTATATGTCAGACGTATCTGCAGGAACTGGTGTTACAGTTTCACATACTGCAGGAGAAGGTTCGACTGCAACAATATCTATTGGACAGGCAGTTTCAACTTCTTCAGACGTTACTTTCGGAGATATAGCTGCAACAGATTTAACACTTAGTGGAAACTTAACAGTTAATGGTACTACAACAACTGCATCTTCAACTAACACTGTAATCGCAGATACATTGATTGAGTTAGGAAACGGTACATCAGGAACACCTGCAAACGATTCAGGTTTTGTAATCGAAAGGGGTTCATCTGATAATGCATTTATTGGTTTTGACGAAAGTGCAGACAAGTTTACAATGGGTACAGGGTCATTTACAGGTGCAAGTACAGGTAACCTAACAATTACAACTGGTACTCTTGTTGCAAACTTAGAAGGTAATGTCACTGGTGCTGTAACTGGTAATGCAAGTACAGCAACTACATTACAAAATGCAAGAACAATCAATGGTGTATCTTTTGACGGAAGTGCAAACATAACAACCTTGACTGCAGGAACAGGTGTTTCTGTATCAGGAACTGCAGTTTCTATTGGACAAGCAGTTGCAACATCGTCAGATGTAGAGTTTAATGAGATAACTACAAACTACGCAAGTAATTCAGGTGGAGTCGCAAGAAATATATACCAATCAACCTCAGCTCCAAGCGGTGGTGACGGTGCAGTTGGTGATTTGTGGATTTTATACTCTTAATAAATAAGAGTATATTATAGGATATAAGGTAAATGGCATCAGGAAAACAACACGTCAAAACCCCTTCAGGGTGGAATGCAACCCAAGGTGCTTGGGTGAAAGTTGGAGACGCTACAGCTGACTCTTGGAAAGCAGTAGACCAAATTTACATTAAAACACCTTCAGGGTGGAATAATGCATCGGGACAATCAAATGTACAACAACCATATCCGTACATAGCAAACTCTCAAACACCTTATATTGCTAACGCACAACAACCTTATCCGTACATTGCAAACTCGCAAACACCTTATATTGCGAATGCACAAAATCCTTATCCGTATCAGGCAAATAGTCAGACTCCTGTTATTGCTAACGCACAACAACCGTATCCATATCAGGCGAATAGTCAGACTCCGTATATTGCGAATGCACAACAACCATACCCATATATTGCAAATAGTCAGACTCCATATCCTGCGAATGCACAGCAACCTTATCCGTACATAGCAAACAGTCAGAGTCCATTTACATATCAGAACAGGTCACCATTTACATATAGAAACCCTGTTTCTGCACAACAACCTTATATTGCAAACGGTCAAACCCCGTTTACATATAACGCAAGGTATCCTGCAAATGCAAGACAACCTAGTAACGGACAAAACCCATTTACATATAACGCAAGGTATCCTGCGAATGCTAGGTATCCTGCAAACGGTCAGAACCCGTTTACATATAATGCAAGGTCACCTTTCACCTATAGGGTTCCGTTTACCTATAGAGTACCTTACATTGCAAACGCAAGGCAACCATTTACATATAATGCAAGGTCACCTTTCACATATCCATATAGTTCCCCATTCCCATTCGGCGGTGGCGGTGGTGGTTGTTTCATAGCTGGAACACAAATTTGGATGGGTGATAATAAACATATTAATATTGAGGACGTTAAAGTTGGTGATTCAGTAATGACATTTGACTTTAATCATATGAAACTTATGCCTCAAAATGTAACTCAGGTTATGGTTCCAAGAGAAAATATTAAAGTTTGGAATATAGAATTTACAAACGGAAAAACACTAGGTGTAACTGGTGGTCACCCGATACATACTAGTTCAGGGTGGAAATATGCGAATCAGGAAGAGTGCGATAACGAATTAGCGTCAGGTGCTGATTGGGGAATCGAATTAGTAGGAGAACTCCAAGTGGGAGATGAAGTCTTTGCACTAGGAGAAGAAGGTGTAACAGTTAAATCCATAACAGAAAATGGAACTGCGACAGTATATCATTTAACGTCCGTTGAACACACTAAAACATATTTTGCAGACGGTGTGTTAGTACATAACGGTTATTACGGGAAACATTAATGCCACAGGGTAACGCACAACAACCATATATTGCAAACGGTCAAAACCCGTTCACATATAATGCTAGGTATCCTGCGAATGCTAGGTATCCTGCATCTGCTCAACAACCGTATATTGCGAATGCTAGACAACCTTTCACATATAGGGTTCCATTTACCTATCGAGTACCTTATATTGCGAATGCAAGACAACCGTTTACATACAGACACCCATTTACATATAGGGTTCCATACATTGCGAATGCGAGACAACCATTTACCTATCAAAACAGGTCTCCGTTTACATATAGAAACCCTGTAAATGGACAACAACCTTACATTGCAAACGCAAGACAGCCTGGAACATATCAAAGAACTGGTCAAACACCATTTACATATCAGGCAAGACAGCCTGGAACATATCAAAGAACTGGTCAAACACCGTTCACATATCAGAATAGACAGCCTGGAACTTATGAAAGACAAGGACAAACTCCTTTCACATATCAACATAGACAGCCAGGAACTTATGAAAGACAAGGTCAAACACCTACTACATATCAAAACAGGCAGCCTGGAACATATGCCCGACAAGGACAAACTCCATTTACATATCAAAACAGACAGCCTGGAACATATGCAAGACAAGGTAGGACACCAGTTATTAGGTGGGATAATACACTATCTCAACAATGGCCTGCGACACCTATTAGTTCGTAAGAACTAAATATTGAAAAGGATATATTATGAAAAAAATTACTACGCTAGAGCAAGCAAAGTCCACTATTACTAAAGAAACAACCGAGACATTTCATCTTGGGGCACTCAATATTGGTCAAGAAAGTCTAGACCAAGAAACCTTTGACATAATGAACTGGATGTTCGAAGATATACTTCCACCACTTAAAATTTTTAAATGGGGTGATATACTTCAACAGAGAAAAGATAAAAAGTTCATGGGTTTTAATGGAATGCAAAATAAAGCAATACCATACCATGCATATCTACACAAAGGGTATTCGTCTCTTAAAATGCAAGGAACCCACGCAGGATTTGGTTTTAAGACACTAGACGGTACAGAAAAATCAATTACCAATTCTATGATTCCACACTACGATGAGATGGTGGGGTCGTGTTATTATCATGGTGCAAAAGGACACTGGTTAACACAAAGTATTATGGAAGAAGGACTTTGGGCACCAATCCAAGGATACACTAGAACTGCAGGTGGTAAGTGTCAATTAACAATTCACCCAGGCTCTGTTCGTTCCTGTATCTTCGAAGAAATGGAAAATGAAGATATGGAACTAATGATATGGGATAGGACTGGTGATTTAGATTTTCTACCAAGTGCAACATTCCAAAATGCACTAGATTACTGGAAAGGTAAATTAGATAAAAAAGAAAGACACCTTAATATATCATTTCTATTCACGAGAGGTGCAATAGAATGGCAAACAGATTTAGCAGAATTAGGATTTAGAGAAAAGGTATTTGAATTTAACAAAAGAATTACCGAACTTTCTGCAGGTAAACCACTTTCCATATACATTGGATATGATAGTACAATGAATGATTTAGAGAAAGTGTGTGAGAAATCAATTAGAGATACAATTAGACTTGCACATTCAACTGGGGAAGGAGAACAATACATGAAGTATGACCCAGTTATCAAATTGCTTGACATTTCTAAACTTCCCGATTATAATAGGGAGTACGCAAATCAAAGTACTGAATTTACATACAGTAGATTCTTAATCCCATATCTAGAAAATTACGAAGGATTTAGTTTATTCATAGATAACGATTTCATATTTAAGAAGTCACTATTACCTATGTTTAATTATCTCAATCCTAATGATGCAGTTGCGTGTATCAAATATCCACAATATCAACATGATGAATCTAAATTTAATGGAGAAGTTAATATAGACTATCCATGTAAGTTGTGGTCTTCAATGATGTTCTTCAATAACAGTCATGAGGACTGTAAGAAGTTAACACCTGAAGTAGTAAACACTTGGACTGGAAAACAATTACACCAGTTTGAGTGGACTAACGCAATATCCGAAATACCTCAAAAATACATATTTGTGGAAGGTTATGACAATCCTGATGAAAAATGGGATTACACTGGAATCCATTACACTAGGGGAGGCCCATGGATAAATGATATGGATTATTCGTCAATAAATAATCTTGAAGTGTACCACAAGTACAAAAACCTCTATGACAACACAAAATAATGTGGTATAATAGATAGATTATAGGAAAATTATTATGAACGTAAGAAATGCTTTAATATTTACCGAAGACGGTAACCTTTTCGTTAGAAAACCTAACGGACTTGAATATGAGTTTCAAAATGTAGATAGACCTGAGTTGGGTTTTGAATATGATGTTCTAGTTTATGACGATATAGAAGTTAAAGTCGTAAAATGGAATTCCGAAGTTAATTTTGATATGCAAGAAAAATCAGACCTTTCTCCTGATGAGAAAGATATGATTGAACAATATATTGCAAATTCAGAACCACCTCTAGGGGTAAATCTAAACAATCAATTAATGTCAAAACTGAACAATAGAGTAAATGATTTTTTGAAAGAATGTATTGATATACATGGATTTACAGATTTAACTGAAGTTACTTTTGCAGGAAGAGAAGGGTCAAATCACCCATGTCGTTCTAATGCAAGAAGAGTCATGGAATATGGTGATGCACTTTTTAACATATTAGACCAAATATGTGCTGAAATCAAACAAACTCGTGAAGATATATTGAAAGAATATGAGGAATATGAACAACATATTCCAATACCGACAAAACTTCCCGACCATCAACAAAGGTAAAGTATGGAGATAGTTCACTTAGATGAACCATTCAAAATACAAGACTTACCACTAACAAAGGTTTATGTATTAGATAATTGGTTAGCCCAACCCTTACACCACCACTATGATTCGTGGATTTCTCGAAATAATATTTGGAGTAAAACAAATCAAGTTGAGAGTGGTTCGTCCACGGGTTTACCACATCATAGTTTTTGGGGTGCAACCTTTTTTAGACATAATTATGAACTTGATAGGGATACTAAAGTTGAAGAAACTTGGTTTACAAGATACCTAGATAGAAGACTACAAACTGAATTTGGTTTTAAATGGGTCAGGTTTCAGTATGCAGGTTTAAACTCGCAAACTGTAGGATTACAAGGAACAACCCATTCAGATTGCGATAAAGACGATGCTTGGAATCTTTCGTTTTTATACTATCCAAATAGATTTTGGAATCCTGCGTGGGGTGGAAGATTGAGATTCTATGATTCACCACAACAAGGATTAGACGGAAGAGACGAACATATTAAAAATCACCAAATAGGTGAGGTTGATTTTAAACCAAATAGACTTATTATGTTTGACGGAAGAATACCACATGGTGCAGATGCACCCGAAGAGTCTGCAAGATATATGGACAGAAGGTCACTTGTAATTCGTGGAGACGAAGTAAGACTAGAAGAAGAAGGAGAGAATTATCATGCCAACGATAGATTTTCATACATACGATAAAGAAACAGTAAGGAATTTTAGACCAGTTCTTGCAAAATCTGTTGCTCCTAGTTGGTGGAAAAAGGCAAAAGTTGCTGAAGTAGTAAATGGTATAGTTGCAAAAACTATTAGGTCTTGTCCTGCAATGCAAGATTGGTTATCTTCAGGTTATCTAATACTCGCAAATAGAGACATATATGTAAGAAATGGTGTAACACCTGAAGATTCAAATACAAGATTTTTCCATACCGAAGATACTGTATTGGACGAAATGGAAACTTATGCATCTGCAACACACCCAACTATACAAATGCATGATGCATTCTCGTATATGTCTACAAGTGATGCACCAGTAAAAGATGCATTTAAAATGTCTAATCCTTGGAACATAACTACACCACCAGGCTATTCGTGTTTTTATCTAGACCCATTCTTATTTCAAAATGATTACTTTGCAACATGGCAAGGTATTATTGATACAGATAAATTCAATGTAAACAAAGATAACTCTCAGATTATCTTTTATCCTAAAGTGAATCATTCGTTTGTTATTAAGAAAGGAACACCTATATGTCAGGTAATTCCTTATCAAAGAGAAGAGTGGGTCGCAACATATACAGTAAAAGACCACAAATCATATATCACCAATCTATCCGAATACACTACAGAAAGAGAAGACGGTCATAAGACTATGGCAGAATTATCTAGAACAGGACTTGCAGATGAATTGCATAAGGCAGGGCCATATAAAAGAGGAAGAAGGTGGCAACCTAAACATAAAGATTTTAAAGAGGATTTAGAAGGGTGTCCATTCGACCCTAAAACAGGTAAATTAAAACCTGAGTTTCAACAAGAAATGGAAAAAAACTTTAAAGAAGAACAATTAAAAAGAACAGACTTAAATTGGGACGGACAAGATGGCAGTTAGATTATTATTCCCAACCCCTATTTTTCATAGAAACTTTACGCAAGAAAATCTTTCAGACGATAGAGGATTTGATAAAGATTATTGTTTAATGTTAAGAGATGAAATGGATGCGATGCGAAGAAGAGACCCAGTGGGTAGACAACTTTCAAATCAATATACAGGTTGGCAGTCAAATGACGGGTGTGAGTCTAATCCTACTTTTCAAAAATGTATGAATAGAATCATAACATTTTTTAATGATGAAACATTACCTTATCATGGATTAGACCCTAGTGTTTGTAGAATGGAAATAACAAATTCATGGGCAAACATTAATGACAATGGTGCTTGGAATGCACCACATTTACACAATGGGTGTTGGTATAGTGGTGTTTTTTATATACACGCAGAAGGCGATGAAGGACGTATTTCATTTCTTGATACACACCAAAAGGTTGCAGCTGATTTTCCTAACAGTCCTAGAACCCCAACTTCATATCCTTTTACACCTTTAACGGGTGAGTGTATACTATTTCCAAGTGGTTTAATGCATATGGTTGAACCAAATCCTACAAATAAAGAAAGATATAGTATATCATTCAATACTATTATAGATTATCAAGGTTTAATGGAATCAAGAAATGGTCAAGTAGAAGACTATAATGAAAATGAATTTTTATTTGATTTAGATATTAAAGGAAACCCAATCAGATAGTCTAATTCTCTAAATAGTATTATGGAAATTGTAGTAGACGCTCATATCATTTGGAATGTAATTCTAACTTTAGTTTTAGGCCCGTTAGGGTTTCTAGTCAGAAACTTACTAGCGGAACAACAAAGACTATCTATTTTAATTAACAGAACTAGAGAAGAAGTTGCTAAAGATTACGTCACTAGAGAACAAATTGAGAAAGATTTCCAAAGATTAATCGATACTATTGAAAGAATAGACGAAAAAATAGATAGACTCCAATCTAAGACTTACTTCCAAGAATAGGTTCCCAAATGGTATAAATAGTAGTAGTTAAGATTATTACTACTGGAAACTATTATGGCAGCACCTAATTCAAAAGCAACATTTAAAGAATACATCAAACGAGCATTAGGTCATCCTGTTGTTGAAATCAATATAGATGACGACCAATTAGACGATAGAGTCGATGAAGCACTGCAATATTTCCGTGAGTTTCACTACGATGGTTCAGTTAAATGTTATTTAAAACACAAAATTACGCAAACTGAGATAGATTCATTTAAGACAAATGAAACACACTCAGCTGCAACAACTGGAACGCAAGCAATCGCAAACCAAACTTACGAGGAAGGTAAGAATTATATAACACTTCCTGAACACGTTCTTTCAGTTATTAACATATTCCCATTCCATTCGGGAACCCAATCAAATATGTTTGATATTCAATATCAACTAAGGTTAAACGACTTGTGGGATTTAACTTCTACAAGTGTTTTATATTACCACCAAGTGCAATCTCATCTCGCACTTCTAAATCAAATGTTGGTCGGTCAAGTACCCATAAGATATAATATGCACTCTAATAGATTGTATATTGACTATAATGCAGAGAAACTATCTGCAAATGAGTACATTATTATTGAATGTTATAGAAAGATAGACCCAAATGATATGACAGATGTCTATAACGATATGTGGTTGAAAAAATATGCAACTGCAAAAGTTAAATATCAATGGGGTGAAAATTTATCAAAATTCCAAGGTATCGCATTACCAGGCGGAGTGACACTTGATTCTGAACGTATGAAGACTGAAGCACAAGAAGAAATCACAAAACTAGAGGAAGAATCAAGGTTAAATTACGAAATGCCTGTTATGGACATGATGGGGTAAGGTTATGCCTACTAACGTATTTTTCAACCACGCAGTTAACACCGAACAACACCTATACGAGGATTTAGTTGTTGAGTCTCTACGAATGTATGGACATGAGACTTATTATTTACCAAGACAAATAATAGAAGAAGACACGATTCTAAATGAAGATGTCCAGTCCAAATTTGGTGATGCATATTCAGTTGAAATGTATATTGAAAATGTAGAAGGGTATGAGGGTGAAGGTGACTTAATGTCTAAGTTTGGTGTCTCAGTTCGTGACACTGCAACCTTTGTAATATCACTAAGAAGTTGGGAAAGATTTATATCCTTAGACGGAAACCTTGCAACCTCACTTAGACCTAATGAAGGTGATTTAATACACTTACCACTTTCAGGTTCTATGTTTGAAATTAAATTCGTAGAACATGAGAATCCTTTTTATCAGGTTGGTAAATTATTTGTATTTAAACTTCAGTGTGAATTGTTTGAATACTCAGGAGAAGATTTCGATACTAATGTTACTGATATTGACCTTATCGAAGACGAACAAGCATATCATATTGATATGACAATGGCTGCAGGTGGTTCAGGAAATTATGTTGCAAACGAGAATGTTACATTGAATAGTGTAGTGGTTGGAGAAGTTATTTCTTGGAACCCAACAACTAGACAACTTAAAATTAGAGATAACACTAAGACACTTGTGGTCGGAGATGTACTTGTTGGTGCAGACGGAAATGCATCGCATACAATCGCAAGTATTGTTGACGTAATGACTATGAGTAACGATGGAGCTGCAGATAACTTAGACTTTGAACAGAAAGCAGATAATTACTTAGACTTCTCAGAAACAAACCCATTCGGTGAGGTAACATAATGGTAGAAAAAATAATTTCAGAAGTAATTGGTTGCGACCAAAACTCAATAAAAGACGATTCTCATTTAGTAAATGATTTGGGTGCAGACTCACTTAATATTGTTGAACTTGTTATGCAATTAGAAGAAGAGTATGATATAGAAATCTATGACGAAGATGCAGAGACACTTCATACAGTTAAACAAGTAAAAGATTATATAGAGGCGAATGCATAATGTTTGGAACTCATTTTTATCACGAAACTATTAAAAGAAGTGTATCTATCTTTGGTACACTGTTTAATAATATCACGATTAAAAAAACAAAGGCAGACGGAACTGTTCTTGCACAACAGATAGTTCCTATATCATATGGGCCTAAAGCAAAATGGTTAGCAAGATTAAACGAAGAACCAAATCTAAGTGATAATAATAGGAGTGCAATCAGTCTACCTAGACTTGCATTCGAAATTACGGGATTCACATATGATGCAGATAGACAACAAAACAAACTAATCCGAACAGAAAAAGGTGGATTAAACGCAGACAAATCTAATCGGGGATTCCAGTATGCACCAGCGCCTTACACAATAAGTTTTACACTAAGTGTTCTTGCAAAACAAGCTAATGACGGACTTCAAATTGTAGAACAGATACTTCCATATTTCCAACCTGAATATACAGTCACCATGAAAATGATTGACGATATGAGTGAAGTTAGAGACGTACCAATTACACTTACAGGTGTAGAAATGACAGACACTTATGAAGGAGACTTTACAGAAAGAAGAGTTATAGAACATACACTTACATTCGATATGAAAATATACTTCTTCGGCCCAATATACAATGGTAAGATTATCAAGAATGTTATCGAAAGAACATATGTTAATCCTAGTGTTACTAAAGGATTCTCAACCACGCAGATAGATGAATCGGGTCTTGTTAAAGAAGTTAAACACTATGAACCTGCATTCGGTGAGGTTGCAAACGTGGTTAATAATTCTGCAAATGTAACTTTTGATACTGCAATAAATAGTTCTATAAGTGTTGGGGACGAAGTGTTCGATACAGGTAATTCAACGAATCCAACAATTAGTGCGATTGGTAGTGATAAGAAGTCAATAACATTATCAGCTGCAATCACACTTGGAAGGAAAACTACACTTAAATTTGTAGGTTCAGTAGACCCTGAAGATACATTCGTAGTTGCAGAAACAGTGAATTTCTATGATGACGGAACGGGTAAAACATACTCAGACAATAAGACAGAAGATGCGAGTTAAATTATGGCAAAAGATATTGATTCTAAATTGGATGAAATCCTAGATATTTCTACCGATATTCAAAAAGAAACCAAAGTAGTTAAATTACCTGCTCGTGCAGAGTCGGTGGATAACGACTACAAATATGGTCGTGAGACTCTCTACAATCTCGTAGAAAGAGGACAAGATGCAATAGACGGTATCCTAGACCTATGCAAAGAAACAGAACACCCACGTGCCTACGAGGTTGCAGGACAACTAATAAAAACAGTAGGTGATACTGCAGAAAAACTTTTAGACCTACAAAAGAAAGTAAAAGACTTAGAAAACGAAAACCCTAATTTGAGGTCACAAACAAATAATTTATATGTGGGTTCAACTTCAGAACTACAAAAGTTTTTGAAGAAAAATAAAGACTAATGACAGAAGCTAAAAATGACGGGTATCTAGGTAATACCCTAATCAAAAAGGCTGGAGTAGAAGTTCAGTATACCGAAGAACAGTTGAAAGAATACGTCAAGTGTTCAGAAGACCCTATACACTTTATTGAAAACTACACGCAGATTATCTCACTAGACGAAGGTATGATTCCATTTAAACTTCGTGGGTATCAGGATAAACTAATAAAACACTTCAATGAGAATAGATTTAACGTAGTTCTTGCGAGTAGACAGTCGGGTAAATCAATCACTTCTTGTGCATATTTAATATGGTACTTACTATTTCACCCTGAAGTTACTGTTGCTATACTTGCAAACAAAGGTGCAATCGCAAGAGAAATGGTCGCCCGTATCGTAACGATGTTGGAGTCTGTTCCATTCTTTTTACAGCCTGGAGTCAAGATTCTAAACAAAGGTAACATAGAATTTGCGAATGATAGTAAACTGGTTGCAGCTGCCACGTCTTCAAGTTCGATTCGTGGACTTTCAATCAATTTACTATACTTGGACGAGTTTGCATTCGTAGAAAATGCAGAAGAATTCTATACTGCGACATATCCCGTTATCACTTCAGGTAAACAATCTAAGGTTATTATTACTTCTACTGCGAACGGTGTTGGTAATATGTTCTATAAGATATATGAATCTGCAGTTCATGAACAATCAGAGTATCGTTCTTTTACAATTAATTGGGACGATGTGCCAGGCAGAGACGAAGAGTGGAAGAAACAGACCATTGCAAACACTTCAGAAACACAATTTGAACAAGAGTATGGTAACTCATTCTTAGGAACAGGTAATACACTTATCAGTTCTAACTGTTTATTGGGTATGAGAGCATTAGATGCAGAATGGGGTAAGGAAGACTTTTCCATGTATAAACAACCTGAAGAGGGTCATACCTACGTTTGCACGGTGGACGTTGCAAAAGGAAGAGGTATGGACTATTCTACATTTACTATATTTGATACTTCAGTACAACCATTTCAACAAGTCGCAACATATAGGAATAGTCTGATAAGTCCTATGTTGTTACCTGATATTATAAACAAATATGCGACTGCATATAATAATGCATTAGTAATTATTGAGAATAATGCAGAAGGAGCTATGGTTGCAACACAACTACACTTCGACATAGAGTATGATAATGTTTTTGTTCAAGGACAAACCAAAACAGAAGATATTGGTGTAACCATGAATAAAAAGATAAAAAGGATAGGGTGTTCTACTCTAAAAGAGTTGTTAGAGGAAAATAGACTGGTTTTATGTGATAGGAACACCATTACTGAGCTGATGACATTCATAAATAAAGGTATGTCGTTTGAAGCGGCAAAAGGGTATCACGATGACCTAGTAATGAATTGTGTATTGTTTAGTTGGTTTGTTACAACGGAATATTTTCACCACTTAACAAATCATCAGATAAAAGACCTTTTATACGCAGAACAACAAAAGTTAATAGAAAATGACCTACTACCTGCAGGTATCTTTGGTGCAAGTAACAAAACACCCGAAGCTACTTCCTTTGTAGACGATGAAGGAGATAGGTGGTATGTCGAAGGAAACTAAATAAAAGAAGAGAAATGTAATATAGTGTTGTTAGATACTGTATTGTTATAAATAAAACAGTAAACAATAACTTTTTACATTAACAGGAGAAAAGTATGGCATTTCAAGTATCACCAGGCGTACAGGTCAACGAGATAGACCTTACAAATGTTGTCCCAGCAGTTGCAACAACTACTGGTGCATTCGCTGGTTCATTTCAATGGGGCCCTGTTGATGAAGTAAAGACAGTTTCAGATTCAAAAAGTTTGGTAGATTGTTTCGGAGAACCTGCTAATTCAGATGCAGGTGCAGAAGACTTCTACTCAGCAGAATCTTTCTTAAAGTATGGTTCATCATTAAGAGTCGTAAGAATTAACTCTACGGGGTTATTCAATGCGAACGCAAGTGGACACGCATCCACATTGTTAAAACACAACGATGACTACGTTAATACATTTAAGGCAGGTGCTCAAGCAGGAACTGTTGGAAAATTCATTGCAAAATATGCTGGGTCTAAAGGTAATTCACTACAAGTTCAAACTTGTGCTAGTTCAAACGCATATTTCAATGATGAAGTAACTACAGCAGGTGCAGCTGAAGCAGTGGGTCAAACAACCATTACAGTGGCAGCGTCAAACGTATTCACAATCAGAGATATAATTAAATTCGAAGGACATGACACTGAGTATAGAGTGTTAACTGCTCCTAGTGGAACAACTATTACTATCGAAGCATTAGACCAACCTGCAGGAACAGGATTAACAAATGCAGTTGCAAACGGTGCTAAAATCGACAGATATTGGGAACATTATGGTTTGTTCAATAAAGCTCCAGGCAAATCAGGAACAGCAACAGCTGCTGGTGGTTCCGATGACGAAATTCACGTTGTAGTTGTAGACGAAGACGGTGTTATCTCAGGAACAGCACACACTGTATTAGAAACATACGGTCACTTATCATGTGCCTCAGACGGTAAAGATGGGTTCGGTGCAACAAATTACTACAAAGATGTACTCGCAAACAAATCAGAGTGGGTATATTGGTCAGGTCATTCAACAGGAACACACGCAAGTGCAACTGCTGAGACAACACACGCAGGTTCAGCTTCAACTGCATTTGGAAGACCTTCAAGTCCTGAAGTTTCATCACTAAGTGGTGGTGCAAATGGAAGAACTGCTACTGCAGGTCAAAAACAAACTGCATGGTCAGACCATTTCGAAGATGCAAGTTCAATCGATATATCTTTCCTAATCGTTGGTTCAACAAGAACTGATAACGGTTCAGGAGTAGACCAAGACATTCTTGCAGATTGGACAACACAAGTAAACCAAGCAATCTTACTCGCAGAGAAGAGAAAGGATTGTATGGTTATCGCAAGTCCAAGACGTGCATCATGTGTCAATGTATCTTCAGAATCAACACAAACAACTAACGTATTAGCAGATTTTGCTACTGCATCTTCTTCAAGTTTTGCAGTGTTTGACTCAACATGGGTCTATCAATACGACAGATTTAACGACAAGTACTGTTGGATTCCTGCAAATGCTCACACAGCAGGTATCATGGCAAGAAGTGACTTACAGAGAGATGCATGGGTTTCCCCTGCAGGTTTCACTAGAGGTCAATACTTAGGTATCACTAAACTTGCTTACAATCCAAAACAGGGTTCAAGAGATGACTTGTATCGTGCAAGAGTTAACCCAGTGGTTACATTCCCTGGCCAAGGGACAATACTATTTGGTGACAAAACTGCACTAACATCACCTTCTGCATTCGATAGAATTAATGTAAGAAGATTGTTCATAGTCCTAGAGAAAGCAATATCAACTGCCGCTCAAGCGCAACTCTTTGAATACAACGATGCATTCACAAGAGCACAATTCAGAGCTGCGATAGAACCTTTCCTAAGAGACGTGAAAAATAGAAGGGGTCTAACAGACTTCTCAGTGGTTTGTGACGAAACAAACAACACTGATTCAGTCATGGACAGAAACGAGTTTGTATGTTCAATCTTCGTTAAACCTTCACGTTCAATTAACTATATAACTTTGAACTTTGTTGCTGCTAGAAGTGGTGTTCAGTTCGAAGAGATTTATAACGCAGTTTAACAGGAGTAAGATAAATGTCAAGCATAGACCAATTTAAAGCACAACTAATAGGTGGTGGCCCAAGGGCAAACAGATTTAGAATCTTTCTACCTCGTGCTGGAAACAAAATCGAATTCCTTGCAAAAGGGTCTCAAATACCTGCTGCTACTTTAGGTGAAACACCAGTACCTTACAAAGGTATGATATTAAAACTTGCTGGTGAAAGAACCTATGACGATTGGACTGTTACAATTATCAATGATAATGAATTCAGTGCCAGAACTGCATTAGAACAGTGGCAACAAGAAATACAAGGTCATGGTGTTTCAACAGGTATGGCAACAACAGACTACTTATTAAGTAGAGGTTTTGTAGAACAGTTAGGTAAAGACGACTCAGTCCTTGCGAGATACGAATTCTTCAACTGCTTCCCTAAATCAATCGGTTCAATCGCATTAAGTTACGAAACTGAAAACGTTTTAGAAGAGTTTGAAGCGACATTCTCATACTCGCATTGGGAAAGAGTCATTTAAGTTCTTTAGAAAGAACAGTGAATAAGACTATGATTAGGTCTTATAAATAATAGTATGGATATATTTGGATTTGAAATCACTCGTAAGAAAGACGAGTTAAGAGCTACCGAGGTCAAAACTGCAAAGAGTTTTGTGCCTCAGGTTGATGATGACGGAACACCAGTCATCTCGCAACAAGCAGGTTTTATATCGGGTGGGGCATATGGTGCCTATGTCGATATGGAAGGTGGTATTAAGAATGAGATTGAACTCATTCGAAGATACCGTGAAACTTCCTTAGTACCTGAATGTGACGCAGCTATTGAAGATATAGTGAATGAGTGTATCACATCGGATAGTGCCGATAGGATAGTAACACTCGACCTCAGAGACGTAAAGCTCTCTGATAGCATTAAGAAAAAAATGCAAGACGAGTTTTACGCAATCCTATCAATGATGAAGTTCAATCAGAACTCTCACGAAATATTCCGAAAATGGTACATCGATGGAAGAATTTACTTCCATAAGGTCGTTGATAGCAATCGAACCAAAGCAGGTTTGGTTGACATCAGGAATGTTGACCCTCTTAAAATTAAGAAGGTTAGAAACATAGAGACCAAAAAAGATAAGAAGTTAGGTGTAGACATTGTTAAGAAAACGGAAGAATTCTACATTTTTAACGACAAAGGTTTCGAAAAGACTGGTACTAATGAAGGTACAACAGTCAAAATTGCACCTGAAGCGATTACATATACGACTTCAGGTTTGTTAGATTATAACAAAAATGCAGTTGTTGGTTATCTGCACAAAGCATTGAAAACTGCGAACCAGTTATCAATGATGGAAGATGCACTAGTAATCTATAGATTGTCTAGAGCACCTGAAAGAAGGATATTCTACATTGACGTAGGTAACCTTCCAAAGGCAAAAGCAGAACAGTATCTTGCAGATGTTATGAACAAGTATAGAAATAAACTTGTATATAACGCAGATACTGGTGAAATCAAAGATGATAGAAAACATATGAGTATGTTGGAAGATTTTTGGTTACCAAGAAGAGAAGGTGGTAGAGGAACGGAAATTACAACCTTGCCAGGTGGACAAAACCTTGCAGAAATTGACGATGTAGAATACTTCAAGAAGAAGTTATATCAGTCATTAAATGTTCCAAGTTCTAGAATGGAAGCTGAGAACGGATTCAATATGGGTCGTTCTTCAGAGATTTCTAGAGACGAATTGAAGTTTAATAAGTTTACTAACAGACTTCAGAAGAAGTTTGCTAGATGTTTTACCGACCTTTTAAGAACTCAATTAGTTCTTAAAGAGATTGTTCAGGCAGAAGAGTTTGATAAAATAAAAGATTTTATACAATACGACTACACTGCAGACAATCACTTTACTGAACTAAAAGAACAAGAGATTATGAGAGAAAGGTTAGATGCATTAGGAAGTGCATCTGAATATGTTGGTAAATACTTCAGTAATGAGTATGTAAGAAAGTATATCTTACGTCAAACTGAAGAAGATATTAAAGAAATTGATGCTCAAATAGCACAAGAAAAGGCTGACGGTGTTGGTCAAGATGACCAAGACGGTTTTTACAACAGTAATGAGTTTGGAGATAATTAATGAGTAAGATAGCGAGAGAAATAGTTGATACAATAGCAGATAAAGAACTTGCAAACGCAAAGGATTTAATCAATCAAGGTATCAAAGAAAAGGCTGCACAAGCAGTTGATTTCAAGAGAGTTGAAAGTCAAACCAACTGGATGGACGTTCCTGCAGAGGATACGGAAGAGTAATGAAACATTTTACCGAGATAATGGTAGAACTAAATGAAGCGAAGTTTAAACTTCCTTCAGGACACAAAGAACTCGAAAGAGACAGTGTCAAAGTCGGTAGTAAAATACACGATATAGTTTTTAGTCAGAAGTCAGGTAAAGTACACGCATTCGTAGATGGTCAAAGTATGGGAGACCCATATAGAGACCTAAAGAGTGCAAAGAAAGAGTTTAAAGACATTAAACAGATAATGAAACAAATGGGTGAAGATTTTGATGTCTCAATAGAGGAAATAATAAATGAAATTAATAGCTGAATTTAACGAAACCATATCACCCGTTATTACGGAGGCCGCAAACGGTAAGAAAGAATACTTCATTGAAGGTGTATTCATGCAGTCCGACATTAAAAACAGAAACGGTAGAGTCTATCCAAAAGCAATTATGGAGAAGGAAGTTAACCGATATAAGAAGGAGTTCGTAGAGAAAGACCGTGCATTCGGTGAACTAGGACACCCTGAAGGCCCAACTATTAATTTAGATAAAGTATCTCACTTAATCCAGTCCCTTGAACTGGAAGGTAAAAACTATGTGGGTAAAGCAAAAGTTTTGAGTACTCCAAACGGAGAGATTGTTAAGGCTCTCATTAATGATGGTGCAAAACTCGGAGTATCTTCTAGAGGACTTGGTTCACTAGAACAAAAGGGTAACGCACAATATGTTAAGGACGATTTTCAACTTGCAACTGCAGGTGATATAGTCGCAGACCCTTCTGCACCTGAGGCATTTGTCGAAGGAATTATGGAAGGTGTTGAGTGGGTAATGGAAAATGGTATCTTAACAAGAGTTCAAGTTGAGACTATGCAGAACGAAATGCGTAATGCTAAGAGAAATCAACTTGAAGAAACGAAGTTAAATCTATGGAAAAGGTTCGTTGAGAGTCTATAACATATAAATAAAATAAAGTAATACATAAAGTATTAAAACAGGAGAAAAAAATGGCAGAGTTAGAAAATAACCTAGAAACTACTGAAGAAGTAGTTGAGACTATTGAAGAGGGTCAACAACCTGATTCTAAGTCTGAAAAAGGTGACAAGAAACCAGTCAAACAAGGTTCATCCGATGCTGAATCAATAGAAGCAGGCAAAGCGGAAGTCGTCCCAGTTGAAACCAATCCTGTTGACAAAGCAGTTAAAGCAGTAAAAGACGCTGAGAAAAAAGTTCCTTCTAATGAAGGTGACCCTCAGAAGAAAGGTGCTGGTAAGGCTGAAAAGCAAGAGAAAATCAAAGAAGATGCAAAACCTTCAAAGATGGAATCAATTAAAGCTATAGTCAACGTAATGAAGGAAATGACAAAAGACGAACTCCAATCAGTATTGTCTACAATATCTGAATCAGAAGAGGACGATAGTTTGACTAAAGCAGAAGTTGCGAGAGCAGTTGTTGAGTCTTTGAAGACTATGGACGAAGACAAAGTTGGAGAAATCCTAGAGTCTTTATCTAAAGAGGAAGAAACTGAAGTTGTTTCAGAAGAATCAGAAGAAGATGCAGTTGCAGAAGAAGTTTCTGCAGATGTTGAATCCTCACTAGTTGAAATTGAAATAGATGACGACCTATCAGCGATTTCAGAAGCACTAGACCTATCTGAAGAGAATTCAGAAAAAGCTAAGACAATCTTTAAAGCTGCAGTTCAAAGTAAAGTTGCAGAAATTAAAGAAGAACTTGATGCAAAATATCAAGAAGAATTAAAAACCACAGTTGAGACTGTCAAAGACGACCTTTCGGAAGCAGTTGACAAGTACTTAACATATTGTGCAGAAGAGTGGACGAAAGAAAACGAACTCGCAATCGAACGTGGTTTGAGGTCAGAAATGACTGAGAACTTCATCGAAGGACTTAAAACATTGTTCGTAGAACACTACGTTGATGTCCCTGAAGATAAGTACGATGTTATTGACGAACTCGCAAATCGTCTTGAAGAGATGGAAGCAAAACTTGACGGTGAAGTGTCTAATAACATGGCAATCACTGAAGAGTTAGACGGTCTCAAAAGACAAAATGTTGTATCAGAAGCATCGAAAGATTTGACTGATACTCAAAAAGAGAAACTTTCTTCACTTGCTGAAGGAGTAGATTTCAAAGATACAGAAGACTTCGCTGAGAAGGTTTCTGAACTCAAAGAAGCATACTTCAAAGTAGACGGTGAGAAAGTAGAGGCGGAAACTAATATCCAAGAAGGTGCAAACGAATTCGAAGTTGAAGAAACAGAGAAGAAGTTAGAACCTGTAATGGAAAAGTATTCGTCTGCAATAACCAAACTTAACCCATTGGGATAAGTTTTAATTTAAAGGAAAAAGAAAATGTTTTTATCAGAAAACTTACAAGAAAAGTGGCAACCGATTCTAGAACATTCCGATTTACCAAAAATCGAGGATAACTACAAGCGTGCTGTTACTGCAGTAATTCTTGAAAACCAAGAGAAAGCTCTACAAGAGCAGAACTTGCAAGAAGCTGCACCTTTAAATGCTACTGGAACAGGTATTTCTAACTGGGATCCTATATTAATCTCATTAGTTAGACGTGCTATGCCAAATCTCGTTGCATACGACATTTGTGGAGTTCAACCAATGACTGGCCCTACAGGATTAATCTTTGCTATGAAAGCAAGATATAATGATTATCCTTCAGGAACAAGATTAGCTAAAACCGAAGCTATGGGTATTGACGAAGTACATTCTGATTACTCTGGCGGCCCTAACCCAACAGCTGCAGGCCCACTTGCTGCTCAGAACCAAGACCCGTTTAACGGTTCTTATGCGACTGACACTGGTGAAGGTATGTCTACTGCAAACGCAGAAGCATTGGGTGATGTCGAAGCTTCAAACGGTTTTGCTCAAATGGGTTTCTCAATCGAGAAAGCTACTGTTACTGCTAAGTCAAGAGCATTAAAAGCTGAGTACACACTCGAACTTGCACAAGACCTTAAAGCAATCCACGGTCTTGATGCAGAATCAGAATTAGCAAATATTCTAAGTTCTGAAATTCTTGCTGAAATCAACAGAGAAGTTGTAAGAAACGTTAACATACAAGCAAAAACTGGTGCAGCTGCAACAGCTTCTGCAGGTACATTTAACCTAGATGTTGACGCTAACGGACGTTGGTCAGTTGAGAAATTTAAAGGGTTGTTATTCCAAATCGAAAGAGAAAGCAACGCAATCGCTAAAGAAACAAGACGAGGAAAAGGTAACTTTATCCTTTGTTCTTCAGACGTAGCTTCTGCATTGTCAATGGCTGGTGTATTAGATTACGCTCCTGCTCTTTCTACTAACCTAAACGTTGATGACACTGGAAACACATTCGCAGGTGTTCTTAACGGAAGAGTTAAAGTATACATTGACCCATATGCTGGTGTTGATTACTTAACTGTAGGTTACAGAGGAACTAACCCTTATGATGCAGGTATGTTCTATTGCCCTTACGTTCCATTACAAATGGTTCGTGCAGTTGGTGAGAACACTTTCCAACCAAAAATCGGTTTCAAAACTAGATATGGTATGGTAAGTAACCCATTCGTAGGTGCTACACCTGCTGACGGTCTTGCATCTGCAGGTACTAACCAGTACTACAGAAAATTTGCAGTTTCTAACATTCTGTAAATCAAAAAAGTTTTAACTAACTTTATAAAACCCCTCACTTCGAGGGGTTTTTTTTGTCTCAGATAAGCGAAACCCCAAGTCCTTCTAGCTCTTCAGCAGGTAACTTGGGGTCTCTTTTCTAGGAACTTCGCACCTCACTGTCGTCATCAGTTTTTGTGCCCTCGTTATATCGGGAGAGGTAGACGAACCTCGGTTTCCTAAAAATCTCCTTCAGCAACTTGGATGCAAGTAGTACCTCTTGCTCTCCACATATCGACAACTTTGTTTCTATCGTCAAAGACAATGTCGATTTTGCCACCGAACTCTTCGAATTTATCTGCAAGGTCGGATTTGAATTCTTCATCAGGTCTAAAATCACCATCAGGTCTTAAAAACAAACCTTTGTGACCGTCACCAATCCATTTTTTGATTTGTAATTCAGTAATATCTCTTTGAGATTCATTCCTCGCAGAGAAGAATGCAACGTCATCACCTCTTGCAATATGTCTTTTTGCAAGGTCGCAAACCCACTCAACAGGAGTATCGAATCTAGTCTCAGATTTGAATGACTTCCAGTCTGCAGGTTTTTGAGTAACGAAATGTCTCCTATGTTCTACATCGGCGATAGTTCCGTCAACGTCAAAAATTATAGTTTGTTTTTCCATGATTCCATTATACGAAAAAATGCAACCCATTGTCAACTGTTTTTAACACTTTTTTAGCGTACTAAATATAAGGTACAATTAAGTACATTACACATACACACAGGAGAAAATTATGAGTAATTCAAAATCAGGGTTCGAAATCAGAGCCGACTTATTGTCCCAAGCAGAGGGTATTTTAACCAGTAATTATCAAAGAGAAGTTGACGCTATCCATGCACACAACGATTCATTCCCTAATGATAAGAAACCATTACCTTTAAGAGAAATCACTGGTGAAGAGGTTATTAGAGTTGCAAGACAACTAAATGAGTTTGTGACAGAGAAATAACCTAAATAGTAATACACGGAGATAACTATGCACAAAAATGTTAAAGTATTGGAAGGGCCATGGGAAAGGGAAAACTTTCCTAATGGAGAAGAAACTACAGATGTAATCAGTAGAAAAACTATTACTTTATTCAAAGAAGACGGTTATCTATGTGAAAAAACTACAGTAAGAGAGTATCGAGATGGAGACTATTTCGATACCTCTTCTTCACGAAGGATATGTAAAGTAAATGACGACTGAGATTAATAAATCAATACTGAATAAAAACAATTTTCGTCTGTTAATAGACAAAGTTCCGACAGTAGAATACTATGTTCAGACAGTAAATATTCCAGGCTTATCATTCAATGAAACTGTTTTACCAGTAGGTGCAGGAGTCGATGCATATTTTCATGGTGATAAAGTTGAATATGAAACACTGAATGTATCATTTTTAGTAGACGAAGATTTATCAAATTATCAAGAAATGTATGATTGGATGATGGGAATTGTTCCAGTCAAGGATAGCGATGATTTTGCTTCGTTAACTGGGAGTCAGAAGAATACACTAAGTGTATCAGGAATGGACGGAGATAACCTAAAAACTACCTCTCAGATTACACTTGTAACCAATACCAACAAGAACATACCAAATAGATTTTTTAAGTTTTATGATGCATTTCCTATAAGTTTAGGTGCATTAGAATTACAATCAGGTGCAGAAACAGCTCCTGTTACTTGTGATGTTCAGTTCAGATTTAACTATTACGAGATAGGAACCAAGTCCTAAAACCCCTTATAAATACTACTATATTGTGGTATAATGGTATATTATGAACTTAGATGAAATTAAATTGATGTGGGAATCCGATTGTGAAATCGATGATATTGAATTAGATAAATCTTCCTTAGAAGTTCCCAAACTACACGCAAAATATCTAGACTTACTTTCTAGTAAGTTACTAGTACAAAAACAATACCAAATGAAATACGATACATTACTTAGAGATAAGTGGTTATGGTATAACGGTAAATTAGATGATGAGACCATAAAAGAATATGGGTGGAAACCTGATGCATTAGACGGTGTAAGAGTTATGAAAAATGAAATGCACCACTTCTTCAATGCAGATAAAGACCTTCAGGATATGAGTGCAAAAGTAGAATACCTGAAAGTAACTATAGATTTTTTAAGAGAGTGTTTACAAAACATTACATGGAGACACCAAACGATTAAGAATACAATCGATTGGAGAAAATTCATGGCAGGTAATTAAAATGATATTGAAAAATTATGTGTGGCAAGCACCTGAGTATTTTACAAGACAAGAAATTCAAGAACTAATCACTGCATCTGATGTCTTACCATGGCACGCTGGACAAGTAGGGACACCTGCAGATGAAGACTCAGAACAAGAAGGTGGAACAGAAGACCATAACATTCGTAGTTCTCAAATAAAATGGTTTTTATTGGAACAGAATCATATGCCTAAACATATAGAAAACAAACTATATCAGGCAATAGACATTGCAAATGAACAATGCGAATGGAATCATGCGTGGGATTATATGGAGAATCCTCAGTATACTGTTTACAATGAACAAAAACAAAGACAAGGAGACTTCTATACTTGGCATACAGATTCAGGCCCATTTTTATATCCTAACGGTTGTCATAGAAAATTAAGTATGACCGTACAGTTATCAGACCAAGACGATTACGAGGGTGGTCACTTTCAGTGGTTAGAACCTCACCAACAGTTTGATAAAATGTTTACAAATGTTTCTAATATAGACATGACTGATGCAGTTAAGACATTATCTTTTTCTGCAAAAAGTATTGGAAGTGTTGTGGTATTCCCCTCATTTTTATATCATCAAGTAACACCAGTACTAAGAGGAACTAGAAAATCATTAGTATGTTGGTTTAGTGGAAAACCTTATGTCTGATGTTGTTAGAGTCTCAAAAATAAATGAAGTGTTCCTTAAAGTCGATTGTGACGATGGACTTGCAAAGGAACTCTTTGAATTCTTTTCTTTTAAAGTACCAAACGCAAAGTTCATGCCTTCCTATAAAAATAGAATGTGGGACGGTAAGGTATACCTATTTTCTATTAAAACACATAAAATCTATATCGGATTACTTCCATATGTTGACGAGTTCTGCAGGGAGAGGGGATATGAATTTGAAGGTGTTGAAGAAGTACTTGGAAACAAACAAAGAGAGAAGTGTAGTCAAGTATGGTTAGCAGACTTAAATCTTCCTTTTGAACCTAGAGAATATCAGATAGATGCATTTAATACTGCAATACAGTATGGAAGACAACTATTACTTTCACCTACTGCAAGTGGTAAATCATTAATCATATATCTACTCGCAAGATACTACAACAAGAAAACTGTTATTATAGTTCCTACTACTTCACTAGTAGAACAAATGACAAAGGATTTTAAAGATTATGGATATGATAAAGAGATTTGTAAAATTTATTCGGGTCAGCCTGTATTTGATTCGGACATCACCATCACTACATGGCAGTCATTTAGTAAGGCGCCTAAAAATGTCATGGAATCTTTCGAAGTTGTCTTCGGAGACGAAGCACACCTCTTCAAAGCAAACGTCCTCAAAGGAATCCTTGAAAAAATGAAAAACACTGCGATTCGTTTTGGTACTACTGGTACACTTGACGGAACCGAAGTTCATAGATTACAACTGGAAGGATTATTTGGGCCAGTCAAAAAAGTTACAACGACTGTAGACTTAATGGAAGAGGGGACGATTGCAAACCTAGACATAGACATTCTTATTCTAAAACATAAGAAAGTTAAACTACCTACCTATCAAGAAGAAATGGATTACTTGGTGTCGAATGATAGTAGGAACGAATTTATTTGTAATCTAGTTTATAGTTTAAAAGGAAATACACTTGTACTATTCCAATATGTTAAAAAACATGGTGAAGTATTACATGGTAAAATGTTTAAAAGACTAGGGGACAAACTACACTACGTTTTCGGTGGTACAGACGTTACTGATAGAGAAGACGTAAGAACTATAGTAGAAGGAAGTGACGAAAATGTTATACTTGCATCGTACGGAACTTTTTCTACTGGTGTAAACATAAAAAAGATTGACAATATAATTTTCGCAAGTCCTTCTAAATCTAGAATAAGAAATCTACAGTCTATTGGTAGAGGACTCAGGAAGGGAAAAGATAAAAATAGAATGCGATTGTTCGATATTGCTGACGACATAGGGGGTACGAATTATACTCTCAATCACTGTAAAGACCGTATAAATATATACAACGAAGAAGGATTTAACTATGAAATCAAGCAGTTCGAACTAAAATGAAATATCAAGTAATCAAACTTAAAACTGGACAAGAGTTATGTGGAATGGTGTCTTATAAAGAGAACACTATAGAAGTCACTTTACCTATGATTTGTCAGTTGACTAAAATATCTGCAACAAATACTCTTGCAACGTTTATACCTTACAACCCACTTGGGAATGATTCTATCCTTACAATAGGAAGAGAAAGTGTTATGCATACTAGTAATATGAATGACCAATTCATTCCCTTTTATGATGAAGCTTCTGCGAAGTGGTTAAGTATGGTTGAAGACGGAACTATTCCATTGACCAACCAATTACCTTCTGCAAAAGACTTCCTTAAAGAAAGAGTGGACGAAATGTTAAACACTTTGTCTGATGAGGAACTCGCACAATTAGAAGAGGACACACTTCAAGAAGACTACTTTCATGTAGCACCTGATGAGAAAAAAATAATTCATTAGACTTTCAAACTTACTAAATAAATGCGAAATGTTCATTGACTGAATGAATATTATATTATAACTTTAACTTATTTTAGGAAAACCATGACCACAGCAATTATAGATATTGCGAAGAACATGGTGCGAAAAGCTAGAGAAGTTACAGAACTTGTATCAAATAAAACTATGTGCAAGATTTGTGACACTATCGAATTTCTAGTACTAATGCTTCTTCCATTCGCCTTACCTTTTTTGATTATGTACTTTTCCCTAGCGGGGTACTAAATTGAAAAACCAAAATAAACTTCGAGACCACTTGGAGATAGCCACATTAATGACTATCTTCATGGTCTCCATTATCTCGATAACAGGATGAAAACGGACGCTTGGAAAAGACCGTTGCCTTCTGCAGTGGACGATTGTGCAAACGTCACTTGTGGGTACGAACAACAATTAGAATTTGTATTCAAACCAAGTGATGCGACACCCGAACAGGTGGAAGACTGGTACGAAACCGAACTAAAATGGTGGGGTGACCGTCAACTTAATATTGTCGCAATCGCAACTGTTGTCCAAATATCTGCACTCGGATTTATGGCACTAATTATGACTCTCAACCAGTGGTTATTCTCATGAAATACGGACACTATATAATAGGTACAACATTAATATTGTGTATGGGAATGATGTTATGGGGTGTTATAGATAAACTTGGGAGAGGTCGAGATATAGAACAACCGATTGTAATCTCAGGTGCGTATATCCCTTATTAGCTAATATCCCCCTTGGGACATATTCATTTTATCATGGATTTTGCCCTTGTCTAGTGGTTTTTTGAAAAAAATAAAAAAATATTTTATTGAAAAACCCCTTACAGAATACACCTTTTCAACGTATAATAGAGTCATGAAAACAAAAAAGAATCCTGAACATTACGTTAATAATAAGGACTTTACAGCTGCTGTTGCCGAGTATGTAACACAAATTAAAGAGGCAGAATCAGCAGGGAAAACTCCACCTAGAATGTCAGAGTACATAGGAGAGTGCGTATATAAAATTGCGACTCGATTATCTACAAGACCAAACTTCATCAACTACACTTATAGAGATGAAATGATATGTGATGCGATAGAAAACTGCATACAATATCTTGGAAACTTTAACATAGAAAAGTCCTCAAATGCATTTGCATACGTTACTCAGATATGTTACTACGCTTTCTTACGAAGGATACAGAAAGAAAAGAAACAAGTGTATATCAAACAAAAGTCAATAATGGAATCAGATGTCTCTTTAGACTCATTCCAAACAATAGATGGTTCATACGACCCTGCATTAACTAATACTAATATAGAGTGGTTAAAGGAGAATATGACTCATGTCAATTACGAACCTCGTAAAACCAAAAAGAAAACAACTACTAAAAAGAAAACTGGAACTTTAGAAGCTCAAATGACTTCTAAAAAAACGAAAGACTAAAATTGAAGATTGCAATATTAAACGACACGCATTGTGGAGTTCGTGCAGATATGGTGGAAATGTCCAATTACGCAGGACGTTTTTATAATGAAATATTTTTTCCGTATCTAGACGAACATAACATAAAACAAATTGTTCACTTAGGTGATTACTTTGATAGAAGGAAGTTTATCAACTTTGCTTCATTGAAGGCAAATAAACAACATTTCATAGACCCTATGATTGAACGTGGTATTCATATGGACTTGATTCTAGGTAATCATGATACTTATTATAAGAATACAAATGACGTGAACTCCCCTGAACTTCTTCTATTTGGTGACAACAATATAAATGTTATTGGAGAACCAGTTACTAAAAACTATGACGGTTGTGATATTACACTTATTCCTTGGATTAATCCTGAAAATTACGCAGATTCAGTTGATTTTATTTTGAATTCTAAGGCAACACAATGTTGGGGACATTTTGAAATCGAAGGTGCATTAATGCAACCAGGCTTTAATTGTCCACATGGATTAGATTACACATATCTAAAAAGATTTGAACAGGTTTTAAGTGGACACTTTCACCACAAATCTGAACTAGGAAATATAAGATACCTAGGAAGTCAAATGGAATTTACTTGGGGAGATTATGGTGACCAAAAATATTTCCATATCTTTGATACAGATACTAGAGAAATACTTCCAGTGCATAATCCTCTTACTATGTTCCATAAAGCATTCTATGACGATACAGATTCTTCTTTTGAAGAAATACAGAATGCAGACTATTCAGAAATTGCAGGTAAGTTTGTAAAAGTTATTGTTATTAATAAAGACAATCCATACTGGTTCGATAGTTACCTTGATAAAATACACGCAGAAAATCCTTTACACTTACAAGTAGTAGACGATAATAAACATATGGACTTCTTTGACGATGACGATATAGAAGACATTGAAGACACATTAACCATTCTATCCAAGTACGTTGATGGACTAGAAATACAAGGGAAAAAGAAACCCCTAGACGAACTAATGACTTCGTTGTATCATGAAGCATTAGATGAACATTCCTTTTTATGATAAATTTTGAGAAGATACGTTGGAAAAACTTACTTTCATCGGGAAATAATTTTACCGAGATAGAACTGAACTCGCACCAAACAACACTTATACTGGGTGAGAATGGTGCAGGTAAATCTACATTATTAGATGCATTGTGTTTTGCATTGTATGGACGTGGATTTAGAAACCTAAAAAAAGATTTACTTATCAATAGTGTAAATGAAAAAGCACTACTGGTCGAAGTAGAGTTTTCCGTTGGAAAGAAAAAGTATAAAGTTATCCGTGGTGCGAAACCAAACATATTTGAAATCTATCTGAATGGTGATATGATTAATCAAAATGCAACAGTAAAAGATTACCAAGAAAATTTAGAAAAACATATTTTAAAAATGAACTATCGTTCGTTTACTCAGGTTGCGATTCTAGGAAGTGCAAACTTTACTCCGTTCATGCAGTTGAAAGCCGTAGAGAGAAGAAAACTGGTTGAGGATTTATTAGATATTAGTATATTTTCTACCATGCAGGATATACTAAGACAGAGAGTATCGACACATCAAGAACAAGTCCGTGACAATCAACATGAAATAAATATCATGGAAGAGAGAATTGCAGGTCTATCTAATCAGATGGTTGCACTCCAAGAGAATCGTGAACAGAAAATTAAAAAGTTCGAGTCGTCTATAGAAGAGGCACAAACAAACATTGACGACCTGTTAGGTAAAGTTGACGAGAAAACCGAAGACATAGAAGAAAGACGTTCAACTATAAGTGACCAAGATACGATTGAGAATCGTTTTAAGGAAGCAACAGATTTATACAAACAATTATTAAACCGTAAAAAACAAGTTCTAGAAGAAATAGAATTCTACGAAAACCACGATAATTGTCCAACGTGTAAACAAGGAATAGATGAAGAACATAAAAAAATTCATGTCGCAGAGAAGGAGACGAAGAAGAATGAACTTCTATCGGGACTCGACCAACTTCAAACCACAATCGAAAA
>Ga0163109_10000094_pt1 | contig 72573 bp, 53 predicted proteins | sample CRUFie1St13metaG_FD_108704 | JGI IMG/M metagenome (GOLD analysis project Ga0163109, IMG submission 108704) | Marine microbial communities from the Costa Rica Dome - CRUD Field 142mm St13 metaG | ecosystem: Environmental > Aquatic > Marine > Oceanic > Photic zone | place: Costa Rica: the Eastern...
TCCCTGTGCAGCAGTTGCATATGCAGTTGCATCAGTGGTAGCAGCAGTGCCAAGACCCAAAGCGGTGATGGCTGCTGAGGCACGAGCGTCAGCACGAGCATCTGTGTAATAAAGGTTGGTGCCTTCTGCAAGATCACCAGTATCCTTACTGCTGAGGTCAAGGTTTGCACCGACTTGAAGTCCGATGCGAGAGTCAACACGACCATCAGTGTAGTAAAGGTTAGTTCCCTCAGACAGATTCGTAGTTGACTTAGCAGTAAATCCTGCATCAACTCTTGCATCTGCGAGAGTATTTACCTCAGCGTCAGTGCGCTCAGTGAAGGAGAAGACGCCAGTAGAAGCGTTGTAACCGAGATCGCCACTAACACTGAATGCACCGCGAGCACGGGCATTAGTAAAGAAGATGTTGGTTGATCCTTCTGTAACGTTATCAGTGTCGATATCTGACTGAGTAACAGAAATAGTCCCGCTGCCGTCATGCTGAATGCCAGTACCATAAGTGAAAGCATTTCTCGTCCTCGCCTGAGTAAAGAATCTATTGGAAGAACCCTCAGTCAGATCGTCAGTGTTGATCTCACCGAAGTCAACAGCAAGAGACAGCAGGTTGTTGGCATCATCATACGTTGCCGAAATACCTGTGCCGCCATCAACCAGTGCAGCAACACGATCATCAACTCTCTCCTCAGTGTAGTAGAGGTTGGTGGTTCCTTCTGTAAGAGCATCCGTGTCGTGGTTCGCGATAGAACCAACCTGAGATTGACCGAAGGTGATAGCACCAGTAATGGTCAAGTTACCCTGAATCTCAAAGTCCGTAGTAGAACGGAAGTTGGCAACCGTCAGTCTGTTCTCGAAAGGATTGTAGGTGAGGTTGGTAGAGTCAGTACGGATCTCAGTGTAACCACCGTTAGTAGAAACGAATGTTGGGAAGTATGTAAGGTTTGAATTTGTGGTGTCAGTAACATCTGCAAGATCAGACTTGTCAGCAGTACCAGTCAGGTCACCAGTTACATTACCAGTGATCTGTCCTGTGACACCCAGCGTACCACCCATGGTGGAGTTGCCAGTAACATCAAGACTTCCAAGGGTGCTAAGACCAGTGATCTCAGCGTTACCAGTAGTAGAGTGTAAGGTAACCTTAGCAGTACCTGAACCGTTTTGCAGGATAAGAGTCTTAGAAGCACCACGAAGAACAACGTCATCCTTGAACAGTGAAGTGCTGTTCTGAGTCAGGGTATCGTTGAGTGTGGTAGTGCCATCAACATTGAGAGCAGCATCGAAGTCAACGTTCTGAGTTACGTTCAGAGTATCATCGATGATAGTTCTACCAGCGATGTCAACAGTACCTGCGATGTCAGTGTTACCTGCGGCAGAAGTTACAGTGAACTTGTTACTACCAACGCTGAACGTACCACCGACTCCCACAGCACCAGTAGTGGTGATGTTAGAACTGTTGACAACCCCAGTGGTTGTAATACCAGTAACACCAAGGGTTCCACCGATACTAACGTTACCACTCACACCGTTCATGGTGATCGTAGTTGCATTGTTAGGACCAAGGAACAGGTCAGTTCCGATGTAGAGATCGTCTGAAATGGTTGCACCACCAGCGGTGACCATCAGAGCAGCATCAGCATTAAGACTGTTGGGTTTGGTGTTGTTGGTTGCCTTCAACAGGTCAGTGAAAGTACCTACGCCATCGACATTCAGTGTGCTATCGATTTGACCAGTACCAGCAGTGGCGAAGTTACCAGATGCACCTGCAATAGTGAACTTATCAGTAGTGCCAGAGCGGACAGCGAAGTCAGCATCAACGTCAACAGTGTTGTTGAACTCAGAAGCACCAGCGACGGTGATTTGAGAGTCAAGAGTTACATTACCAGTTACGTTCAGAGTGTCATCGATAATAGATGCACCGTTTGCTCTGAATGTACCTTCGGTCAGAGTGTTGCCGTTGTCAGTATCAATGGTGAACTTGTTAACACCACCAGCAGTCTGTACAGCAACAGTTCTACCATCTGCCTTAACAGTAAGGTTGTGAGTAAGGGTAGTGTCTTGTGTAACATCAAGAGTTCCAGTAACAGACAGATTGTCATCAACAATCGTCTCACCAGTAGCAGAGTCAAGAGTCAGGTTACCAGCAGCAGTATCAATTTCACTAGTACCAGAGACACCGATCTGAATGTTGTCAGCAGTGATATCACCAGAAGTGATAGCAGCGTTGAATGTAGAAGTTGCGTTGACAGTCAGAGTGTCAGTGTTGTCAGAACCAATGGTTGCATTGTCATTAACTTCCAGGTCGTTATTAACAGTCAGGTCAGAAGAGCATCTAACTGTGTTGTTGGAAGAGTCAAGGATAAGAGCACCACCGTCTGCTTCGATTCTTCTACCGTTGAAGGAGATGTCATCAATCGTAGCAGTGCCGTTCATGTCAACGGCATGGTTGAACGTTACTGTACCGCTGACCACATGTGCATCAGATCCAGCATTACCGATAGTAGCGTTACCATCGACAGTCAGAGTTCCATCTACCTGAGCATTGCCGTCAACGTTGAGGTTACCATCAACGTCAGCATTGTCAGTGATGTTAACAGTACCGCCTACTGAATCCAGAATCAGGTTACCACTAGTGGTATCAATTTCGTTTGCAGCAGAGACACCGATCTGGATGTTATCAGCAGTGATGTCTGTGGAGGTGATTGCAGCGTTAAATGTAGAAGTAGCATTGACAGTCAGAGTGTCACCAGCAGCATCACCAAGGGTGCTGTTGCCATCAACTTCCAGGTTGACTTTAACTTCCAGTGAGTCATCAATAATAGTCTGACCAGTGGCAGAGTCAAGAGTCAAGTTACCAGAAGCAGTGTCAATTTCACTGGTGCTGGACTTACCAATCTGAATGTTATTAGCAGTAATATCTTCCGATGTAATCGCTGCCGTGAAAGTTGACGTTGCGTTCACAGTTAACGTATCAGCATCACTGTCACCCAGTGTGCTACTACCATCTACTTGAAGGTTGCCATCAACCTCAGCGTTATCTGTAATATGGACTTTGCCACCATCAGAGTCAAGGATTAGATTTCCTGCTGTGGTGGAGATTTCGGTAGCAGCATCAACGCCGATCTTGATGTCGTCCGCCGTGATGTCGGTGGAAGTAATCGGTTGGTTGAATTGGACAGTACCCGTGACACTGTGAGCATCCCCAGCAGCATTACCGATAGTCGTGTTGCCATCAACCGTGAGTGTGCCATCAATTTGTGTATTGCCATCAACATTGAGGTTACCGTCTACGTCAGCGTTGTCTGTAATGTTGACAGTGCCACCAGCAGAATCGAGGATCAGGTTACCAGAAAGGGTTCCGATCTCGTTAGCAGCATCCGTAGCAACTTTAATGTTTCTGATGTTTGCTCTCTCAGCAACAGTCAGTGCTTGGTTGAATTGAACCGTACCAGTAACTGTGTGAGCGTCACCTGCTTGGTTACCCAGAGTGACGTTACCATCAACTTGAAGTGTACCTTCTGCATAAGTGTTACCACTTGCAGAAGCAACAGTAAACTTACCGTTGTTAATATCGAAACTGTCAGTAACGTCCAGTGTTCCAGTGATGTCTACGTTTCCACCGAAGGAACCGTCATCAGTAACAACCAGATCATCACCAACGCGAAGGTCAAGACCAATACCAACACCACCACCAACGATCAGAGCGCCGCTAGAAGGAGTTGTAGAGTTAGTGGAGTCAAAGATTTTTACACTACCAACATCCAGACCAGATCTGGTTCCACTGAATGCCTCAGCAGCATTAGCAGCGTTGTGATAGAAAGCGTAACGTGCAGCAGAGTTATCCCAACCAAAGAAACCAACTCGTGCTTGGGAATCATAGTATCTAAACTCAATACCTCTGTCCTTAGCATCGCCACTTGAAGGAGCAGTGTCACCACCCAGAGTGAAGACGGGATCGTCCAGGGTCTGTGTAGTGGAGTTAATAGTTGTAGTTGTACCATTAACAGTCAGGTTACCTTCCAGAATGGTGTTGCCATCAACAGTAAGGTTCTGATTAATAGTGACGTTATCAGTAAAGGTACTTACAGAGTTGACTGTAAGAACGTCAGTATTTGCATCACCGATAGTTACGTCATCGGTAAAACGTGAGTGATCGTTAAAGGTTGCATCACCATGGACTGTCAGTGTACCAGTGCCCTGACCAACACGACCGATGATAGTATCACCATTGTCGAAGTCAACAGAGAACTGAGTCTGTGCAGCACCATTGTTGATGTTCAGAACTTCATCGTTACTCTGTAAGATCAGAGAGTCATAGATAGTTGTCTGACCATCCACAACCAAAGTGCTATTGAAGTCAACAGTACCGTCAACGTTAAAGTTACTGTCAAAGTCAACACTCTGGTTGACGGTAAGGTTGTCGGTGAGAGTAGTATCTGAATTGATAGTGAGGGTGTCACTAGCAGCATTACCCAGAGTAATGTTTCCGTCAACTTGGAGAGTAGATTCAAAATGTACGCCAGATCCTACGTCAAGTGTACCACGGATGTCAGTTGCACCATTGGTAGAGAGGACGGTAAACTTGTCGTCCGTGCCATTGGTAATCTTGAAATACTTGCCAGTGGTGTCAAGAGTGATGTCATTATGGAAGACTGAATCGTCATCCACATCCAGAGTGCTATTAAATGTGACAGCAGCATCAACATCCAACGTGCTGTTGAACGTTACACCACTATCGATATCAAGGGTGCCATCCGAATGAATGTTACCGTTGTCGGAATCGATAACAAACTTCTCGGCAGTGCCGTTAGTAATAGAGAAGACAGTGTTAGGACCAACAATCCTCACATCATCTTCAAACGTGGTGTCAGAGTTGACCAGTACAGTATCAGTAGATGCGTTACCCAGAGTAACGTTGCTATCTACTTGTAGGTCGCCCTGAGTATAGACGTTACCGTTAGAAGCAGTAACAGTGAACTCACCAGAGTTGATATCAAAGTCATTAGCGATGTCAACCGTACCACCGATATATACGTTCTCGGAGATACCGACACCACCAGTGACTACCAGGGTGCCAGTTGTGGTAGATGTGGATCCTGTGTTTGTTGTGAGCCTGAGGTTACCAGCAATGATAGGAGCGTCAGTACCAGCATAAACTTCATTCGTGTTAGTCGCGTTGTAGAGGAACCGATACCCGCCAGTGCCAGTCCAAATGTTAGAGTCTGCATAATCTTCATCCCAACCGAAGAAACCAAATCTTTCCTGGGTATCATAGTATCTAAAATCAATACCACGATCCAGATTGTCATCTAATGTTAACGTATCTTCACCACCAAGTGTGATGATAGGATCTTGGATAGTCGTGGTTACTGAGTTGACTGTGGTAGTAGTACCATCAACTTGGAGGTCACCACGAACTCTTACGAGACCAGTAACATCATCGTCATCATTAGGGTCCAGCACCAGTGTAGCGTTGGTGGTAGACAGAACGTTGTCTTGGAAGTGATAGTCTTCCACGTTCACTCTATTGCTTACATTAGAAGCAGAGATAGTAATATCATTTTCAGCAGTGATATTAAGGAGTGCATCACCAGAACCAGAGTTCGTAGCCTGAATCAGGAACGTACGATCAGTAGCAGTGTTCTGAGTGTGCTGGATGGTTAGGTTACCATCTCCATACTTATCGATGATCTGAGCAGTAGCGCCATCCAGATCGATATTGGGATCAGAATAATAGGAACGGACGTTGACATCAATTTCCCCAGCGCCAGAGTCCCCTGTATTATTAGCGCCAAACAGTAGATTGCCGCTCGTATCATTAACTTTGATATAGTTAAGATAATTGAATCCTCTGTATCCAGTGGTTGCAGTAAGTTCTTGATCAAGTTCAAAATTTTCTACGGTGTTACCGTCAGCGAAACCAATACGATTGTTTTGTAGTTGGAGGTTATCAACACCACGTTGTGCAATCTTTACATAACCACCTTGGATGTTACCAGCAGCATCCCACTCAGTTACATCAAAGTCTTCTTGATCGAATGATGCAAGACCCTTCTGAGGAGTCAGAGCAGATCCGAGATATCTCCAAGAGCCTGTATCGGAGGAGTCTGTGTGTGTCGGTTCACCGCTGCCAGCGTTAATATCAAGGATAGCCTCATACAGGCGATCATTCGTACCTTTAACTTTGTCATAACGAGAGTATGCAGTAGCATTATCATATACAGGTGCCAGAGTACCTTCTCTTGCAGTAGAGATAGGTGCAGTCTGTGCATAGGTCAGACGACCATATCTGTCAACAGTAAACTCAGTAGTGTTAACAGTCTGGTGAATAGTACCAGACTCAGCAACTGATGTCTCAGGTTCATCAAGAGATACTGATCCCGTGGGGTTATATGAACCAACAACAACAGGAGTATCAGCAAGATCGATCAGTGGGTTACCAGACTGACCGTTAGCATTAGATGTAAGAATACGACCAGGAGCACCAGTTACCTGACGAGTTGCATATGTACCACTACCAGTTCTATGCAGACTACCAACAGTAGTAATACCAACAATAGCAGTAAGGTTAGGGTCTAACGTCTGCGCGTCGGTAATGCCATATCCAGCAAGAGTATTAGGGCTGTCACCAGTGACGACCCTACCACGAGAGTCAATAGTGAGTCGTGTGTAAGTTGCCTGAGCAGTGAGATCATTCGGGTCGTAATGTGGAAGTCCAGGTTGATAGTTCAGTTCAGCAGTGATGTTGATGTTTGCGGAACCATCAAACGAGGCAGAACCTGACATGTCACCCGTCAGGGTGAAGTTTCTAGCGTTTGCTAGTCTAGTTGCCGTTGCAGCATTACCAATTAAGGAAGCAGTAATTGCACCTGCCTCAAAGTTACCGTCAGCATCCCGTTTAACTAGGGTGTTGGCGATGTTGGAGTCGGCTTCCAATGGTCGCTCGTATTTAAGCGAGTTCCATTGAGTAACACCATCCCCGATTTTCAGACGGGAGGTGTCTAGTTCGATCCCCAACTCACCTTGGGCGAGGATGGGGTTGACGTTCGCCCACTGCTGTGCGCCGTCACGTCTTAATTGGATTCTATTTGCCATTGCTTACAAACGCTAGCAGGGTCAGGTGTCTCTTTGTTTATTTATACCCAAAACAAAAGAGGACCCGAAGGTCCTCTTTGTTCATTCTTCGGTTGTTTCGGTTGCGGGTTCTTCGTCGGGTGGATTCAGATATTCTAGTGTCTCAATCGCACCGAGTAGTTTGAGTGCAGTCTGTTCGTTCTCACGAATTTTTTGCTGCATCTCCTTGGTCTCTTGGATAATCCTAGCATAACGATCCTTGAACCCTTTCAGAAGGTCTGCGGGGTCCTGAGTTTCTGTCACATCAGCAGGCATCAGTTCTTCTCCTTGTTAACTAATTGTAAAAGTAGACTTTTTATGTCTGACACATCAGATTTTAGAGCATTAACCTCACTTTGTAAAGTGGTGAATGACTCCTTCTTCTTTTGCCTCTCTCGATAAGAGGACATATAGTTGTCGTATACGTCCTTATCTCTGAGGAGGATAGCATTGGAATCTTTATCTCTAAAAAGTCCTCTGTTCTCGTCCCCCTCCACTGGTATATATTTAGGTACTCCGTTCTTCATGATGCAAATGCAATCGCCCTCATATCTTTAATCAATGGTACTTTTGCTTGGTTCTTAGACTTCATCACGATCTTGATCTGGAAGGCTTGGAATTCCTCACCTTCGACCACGTACTCGAAGTCTTCCCACTCTTCCTCACCCACGTTGGTTGATCCAATATCAGGTACAGGAATCTTGACGAATCCAATGTCGTTCATCTGTTTCTCAGAACCAGGTCTCTGGGTACGATAGTAGATGTCGATGTTGGAATCACCATATCGTTGCATGGAGATCATCACTCGGATAGATCTAGACACGTTAGCGAGTCTAGCAACTCTGGTCAAGTATACTGCATCGTTCTGATCACCATATGGGAGTGTAGATACATCACCCTGTGGGTTGATTTCAGATTGCAGACCCAGAACCTGAGGACCACCAGACCAGTTGTTGATTCTGTTAGAAGTAGTAATAACAGATACACGGTCGAGGTCGATCACAGGTGACAGGTTGTCAACATCTGTGTTCAGGTTAATCTTCATAGTCAAGGACTTACTACCTTCAAGTTTATTATCTTCGTTCAACTGCGAGCAGATAATTCTGGGGTTGTCGTAGTAGTTCTCTTCATTGATCTGTACATCATCATATGCACCGTTGTTAACGAACGACGCTTGGTCGGTGATAGTGCTACCACTACCGATAGATGTACCAGACGTTGTGTTCAGGGTAGGAACAACTCCTGTCTCCTTGAACTGCATAATCTGGATGGTAGGTGTAATCAATTCAAACGGAATGTTCTTAGTTGCCTGCACCTTATATCCACCTGTTCTGATACCAACGTTAGCAACAGATTGTGTTACCAGAGCGTAGGAGTCGAGAGTAGGATCTTGGATACCACTGTGGACCTTGTTGATCTCTGTCAGAGGAATACCGTCAAGGTTGTAGCATTCAACTTTGGATCCAGTAGTCCATTCCAAGGCAGCAGTACCGCCAACGCCTCTACCAGAAGGAGCAACAGTGATCGTCTGACCATCATCACTGATGTCAGAGTATGCAATGATTTCGTTAGGAACGAAGTCACTGATGTCAGTCCATGCTTCCGTACCACCATCTGTGCCAGGTAGAGCACCAACAGGTGCAGGCATTGCAAACACATCACTAGTAATTCTCACATAACCAGGGTTAGTAGTAGAGATAGGTCTACCATTAACGATCTTGTGGAAAGAACCAGCGTTGCTCACACCAATCTGTGTAGCGGTACTAGACAGAGTTTGTGTGGATGTTGTAGGTGGCATCTCAGAAATAACACCCGTAATCTTAACGTTGTTAGATCTGTTGTGCATACCGTGGTTAGGATGAATCATCACAACCTTCTTATCCACAGTACGTGTTGACGGTGTGATAGCAGGATATGCAGTGTAAGAGTCACCGCTGTATGCAACAGCAGAGTAACCAGATACCTGAATACTACCACCAGCGATGTTCAACTGTTCAGTAGAACCGTCAAACGCTTTGTCAACATAGTTGGCAACAATAGTACCATATGTACCAAGAGCAGGATCATATGATGTGATAGTACCAGTTGCACCAGAGGTTGCACCAACGAAGGTGTCACCAGCAGCAGGAGTACCATTACTAGGAGTTGCTGACAGAGTGAAAGTAGCAAGAGATTGAGATGACTTCAATGCTTGGAACGGGTTGCCGTTACCATCAAGGAAACCTTGCTCAAAGGTGCCAACAATACCCTTAACTGTCAGAGTCTGTGGGTTGGATGCAGAATCGAACTCTTCAATAGTTGCCTCAGCGTTAGAGGGAGACTGAATGATACGAGCACCGATAGTGAAGTTGTAACTATTGCCAGTAGGCAGAGTCAGTGTCTGCTTAGGTTCAATAGTCAGGACGGGATTGACAGTCAGTGAACTGATACCATCATTACCAGATCCAAGTTCAGCGTTGACAAAGGTAGCATTACCGATGACACTCTTATTAAATACAGCACGATAGAGATTGAACTTCAAGTCTTCATACTGGTCAGCGGTCCACGTAGATGCGTTCTGTGATTTGAAGAGCACACCAGCATAGGGTTGTTCGGAGATCGTTCTTGTACCAGTGATGTCAATGTCACCCATACGTGAGATCCAGACTTTGTATTCGTTAGAGTCAGAGAACAGCACGAAGCAATGTTCTTCGGACTCAGGGATATACACAGGTGCAGGGAAGTTAAATCTAGTAGCAATAGATGCGTTGTCAGAAACTTCAACCTCAGTAGGTCTCAGAGTAACGTCAGAGAAGGGCAGGATGTCCTTAGTCGGATAACCATTTTCCATAGGACGGATCTGCATCGAGATAGGAATCTTAGTATCCTTTGTACCGAAGTAGATGTCCACACCAGTTACGAATGTACCACCCTGTTCTTCAAGCAGGAAGGATTGTGCCAGAGGGTCCCACCAACCAACCTGTCTGGTGTTGGTACGAACAGAACGAACCGTTCTTCTCTGAGTAACAGTATCTCTAACAACTCTTGCATTTCTAACAGCAAGGATGTTTTCTTGCAGGGTATTCAGTGTACCTCTTGCTGTGTATTCTGCCTCAGCAGCAGAGTCAACAGCACCTGGCAGTCTGCTATCTTGCTCAGAAGAAGACAGACGGAACACTCTGGAACCAGTTGCCCAACGTGGGTTGGAGTTGTTAGCAGGGTTCGGAATGAAGAAGGCACCCTTGATGATACCAACCAGGTCAGATACCAGACGACGGTCCTTAGCAACAGCACGAGCACCAGAGGTTGCACCAATCAGAACCTCACCCACAGCAAAGTTGCCATAGAAGTTAGGGTTGACGGTAGCAGAAAGAACCTGGGTATCGATGTTCAGTACACCAGTCTGTGATGCATAGGAGTCAGGCAGAAGGTCATTGGTTGCACTGTAAGGGTTGGTTGTCAAACCATCGTTAGGTGCAGCAACTCTGAATCTACAACCAGATTGCACACCATATACAGTCTCACCAATAACGAAAGGAGTCTCGTTAGTGTTGCTATCCTCAGAAGAGTTCTTAACGATCTCAATCAGTTTAGGAATGATATAGTTTTGGATGTTATCGTTATCGAAGAATGCATACATTCTCGTCTTAGGCTTCACACGCTCAACGTCGAAACCAACGTTACGAGAGCGGATCCATGGGATGAATGTACTATCGATGACACTATCACCCAAGGAGCGACGGTCAATTCTAGGAACAACTCTGAGTCGAGTACCAGATCTTACCTGACGACGTGTAGTGGTAGTAGACTGAGATGCAAGAATACGTCTAGGTACACCACGGGAGAATGAAGTCTCTCTCCAAGTTCTACCGTTAGATCTTCTAGTACCAGTCCAGGTAGTTCTCCATGCTCTCCACTGAACAGGGGCGAAACCTCTGTTGTTAGTGCCGAGTCTTTCACGAGTTGCACGGAAGTTACCTTCAATAGTAGTAACACGAGCAGGAACACGACGTGTGTCAGTCCAGTCATCCGATGCAGGCAGAAGGTCGATACGACCAATGAAGGTGAACACGTTGAATGGGTTCACGTTCTCTAATCTAGAAGCATAGGGCTGCTTGATGATCGGATCCTCTTCATAAGGAAGAGTCAGAACATTACCACCGATCTTACCACCCAGTGCAGGGTTCTCTCTCCACCAGACCAGGTTGCTAGACAGAGCAGTGCTGTATTGCAGAGCAACGTTAGTGGTGTAGTGAGAAGGACGGAGGACACCCTCGGTGAAGTCCATCGAACACTTGAAGTCCTGATTATCAACATCAGAGGAAGAGTGATCGGTGAAGTCATCTACCAGGAATCCATTCTTCAATCTGTCGAAACCGTCAGCATCAAATGCTTTGAGGTTTCTAGCATCAGATTCAAGCAGTGACAGAGAGGTGTAGTATTCCAGAGACTGCAATCTACGGTCCATGTTACCGATGTCTTCCATCGTGTAACGACGCTGCTGGTGCAGTGTAATCAGAATGTCATCTTCAACATCATACACATATGGTTCATACTGGATCTTCGCCAGCAACATAGCGTTGTCGATGTTGTCTGCTTCTGGGGGATCCTCAGCAGGGACACCCTTAGAAAGTTTGAGGTCACCATCATGTGCCATGAACAGTTTGTCCTGTCTAGGCAGATAGTATTCATAGTCAAGACGGATCTGTTCTTCTACCTTAGGAATGTTGAAGATGGTAGAACCACCTGCACCACCAGCAGAAGTAAAGACTCTTGAATCGAAGTCGAGGGACTTACAGTTAGTGAAGAAGGGTTGTTCAACAGTACCAGAACCAGATGCAAGTTCACCAACAGCAGGACGGAAGTCCAGAGTGTCGGTCAAGAACTGAGTGTTACGAGGTCCACGATCTCTGGGAATCTCAGAGAAAGTAATACCAGTGTAAGACTGGTTAGTGAAGTAATCACCAGATGCTTCATGGATGAAGTAGTCAAACACAACTGCCAACTTACGCTTGGGTTCAGAGGTGCCTGCTTTTCTTACCAGTTTAGATACACTGTAATAGTAAGAGGTAGTGTTCTTATCAAGATAGAAGTCCTGAGTAATGTTCTTAGAACCTTTCTCGATTGCATTCTCACCGTCATCTACAACACCGACCAAAGTATTCAGATCGTCATCGAAACCATCGATGGTTTCACCAGTGTTAAAGAACTCGGTGGATACAGGAACAACGTACAGTCTATTGTTGGCAGCGTTGAAAGATACAACACGCGCTCTGGCATTGGAAGTTCTACCAATGACAACAGAACCAGGATCAAAGTATACGTTCTCTGTCAGAGTAATGAAGGGGACCTTGGCGTCCAGGTCATCCTCAGACTCATATACAGCGTGTAGACCATACACATCATTCAGAGCGAATGAGATCTCTTCGTCTTCGATACGAGTACCATACAGGTTACCGTATGCCAGACCATAATTGATAACGTCGTTCTGATTTCTGGTGCGAATGACCTTCATGGTCCTCATCTTCGCAGCAGTCTTAATCTTCTTAGATACTGTGTTCACAGACACAGCAGCAGTCAGTGTTACCTGAGAGATGTTGTTGACTGAACCACCAGAACCGTCATTCAGACCAGTAACCTGCAAGGACTGTCTGTTAGCACCGAAGGATACACCGATAGTCGGGTTCTGCTTTTCAGATTCCTCTTCGATGTCAAGATTAGTTCCAACTGCCCAACCATATCCTGTATTGTCGTTAGCACCGACAGTAATAGTTAGGTTGTAGTTCTCACCATCAAGGGTAGTGAACTGCTCGTTCTCAGGCAGCGTGAAGGTCACGTCACCAGATGACAGAGGCTTGTTAGCAAACGTCTTGATAGTAACAAACGATTCGTCAGCAACCGACTTGATAGCACGCTTCGGCATATCGATAGCGAGTTCGCCATCTCTATTGATCTTCTCAGTGAAGTAAGGACGGAGACGTGTTACCTGAGTAGCAGGATATTCAGCGTCAGTAATACTACCCTTAGTCAGAGAGGTATCAAGTTTTGCTTCTTGTGATCCGAAGTCAAATACAGGGGTCAGACCACTGTTCTTTCTATTGTTAGTAGTGAATGCAACGTTAGAAGGATCAATACGCTTGATACGCAGTGAAGTGCTACCTTTCTTGTCAGTATTAGTAGGAGAAATAACATCACCAGGTCTGAGATCAGCAGAGAACTCAGTATCGAAACCAGTAATGTCCTGACCACTTGCCTGATCAACAGTAATAGTCTTACCAATCATGGTAAGTGATTCTGTCAGAGCAAGAGATGCTGTAAAGATAGGAGTAGCATTGTTGCTAGATTCATAACCAACTAACTGACGAACGTCAGATCTTTCAAATGCATAGAATGCATTCAGTACATCAATAACTCTTCCGTCACGCTCAATGACTTCACCTTGCTGGAACTGACCAGATACCTGGTGTACCATTGCATAGTCAGCAGCGGCAGAGTGGACATATCCTCTTGCACCAGAAGAACGACCCACCAACATTTCACCGTCGATGATGCTCTGAGAAGATGCAAAGTTCAACACAGTGAACATTTGGATGTCAAAGAGGAAGCAATTATACTTATTACCATCCTTTTCGAGTTGCAGAACTCTTGCCTTACCAATCAAGTTACCCTTGATGGTGTTAGAAGGACCAGTACCTAACCAGTCATCTCTAAGGTCAACAGTCTGATAGCACTCAGTTACGTTCTCACCAGAGATACGAGGCCATCCCCAAACGTCATATACCTCTACGGATTGTGACAGGTCAACAGGTACAATCTGGTTCTGACGACCAACAAAGGTACGAGGTTTAGGAGTATCAACATAGGTAGGTGCCAGAATCTGTGTTCTGTAACCTTTTACATATGCTTTACCAGGACCAATTTCCAGGGCAGCATACATCTCACTAGCAACTTGTCCATCAGGAGAAGTTTGACCAGGAGTATATACACCATTGTTGAAGTTATCGTTCAGGTGCTCTCTGGCACGTACGTCGAACGTATCGACAACATAGTCACCATGCGTTTCATACGTTCTACGAGCAATCGACTTTTCGATCTCGTTATATTCCGTACGGTCAACAAAGTTCTCAACCGACGAGTTCCTGATGCGAAGCAGTTCGATGAAGTTTTTGTCGGTCTCATCGTTGATTGGCTTTTTAACAAGTTGAGTCTTGATTCTGAATCTGTGAGCACCAGGTGCAGAGTAGTTGGACGCACCAATGGCATTGTCTGTAAGTGACGGGTCATCCTCTGGTGTAATAATAGATTCGCTAACTTCAAATCCGACTCGGTAGGATGGGTTGTTTGTGTACTGGTCAAGGATGATGTATTCAGAAGGAATATCAACGAAGTGTCCACGGATAAAGTAAACACCTTCACTGATGTATGCAGTAGAACCGACTTGTGCGGCGTCCACTGGAAGCATCTGAGCAAACGGAGAACCAGTCTCAATCAGGGTGTTACCGAACGTAATCTCTTGTTCAGCAACCAACTGTTCGTTGTTTTGGAATCTCTTAGTGGTTGTATCAGAAGTAGTATCCCCAGATTCTACATACTTGATATAGAAAGTGATGTAACCACGATCACTTTGAGTAGCAGGAATGGTATAAAGAACCTTTGCCTTAATACCTGTGGTCAGACCTTCAATGATCTTACCTTCAAGTTGAGTCCTATATGTTTCAACGTCTACACCCAGGAATGCCTGCTGGATTAAAATACAGTCAACGTTCAGGTCATAACCCACCTGTCCAGGGATAACCATCGCACCCTCTTTGAAGAGGTGCTGTCCCATTGCTTCGATCTGATTCTGCAAGATCGATTGCATCGTCGTAAGTTCCCTTGCTTGGATTGGGAATCCAGGTCGGAAGAGAACTCTGTAAAAGTTTTTATCCTTATCGAAATCGTCGAAGTAAGGAGAAATGTTTAGGTTTGTATTCTGGGGCATCTCGTTAGAACTCGATTACGATTTTGATATCTTCAATTTGGTCACCAGCACGAGAAATCGCGCCTCTATTATCTATATAGATGATCTCGCCAGAGTTCGGTTCGATCTCTGACTTAGCATAACCATTGGTGAACGACATACCAAGATCGTACTCAGTGTTGTTAATAACACGAGTAGAAATACCCGACACAACAGGGAAGTTGATGTCTGGGTCTGCCGATGTACCTGAGGTAGAACCTGTGACTGGGTTACCACCTTCAAACTCTGTGAGGTTACCAGTAATCTCAGGGAACACACCATCGATTCTGTTCTGATAGTATTTCAGAACTTTGGTTACGTTATTCCAAGAGATAACTCGACCACGAGCAGTTACCTGCTGTCCACCCACCGTTCTTGACTGAGTAATGATCTCGTCAGTCTGGAACTGTCCAGTAAAGGTAGGAGAGAAGATAACAGCTTTGGTAGCAGACAGAGTAACAGCAGATGTAAGTTCTGTCGTACCATACTGATTGGGGTTGATAACCAGACCGATACGACGATAATCGTTGTCAGTCGGGAAGTCACCTGATCCTTCATCATAGGTGAACTTCGTGTTGATCATCACACGGTAACCGCCCAGTTCCTTGGCGGGGGATGATCCATGACCAGTGTCGGGAGGAATGATAACGTCAATGGCAGCACCAGTACCTGTACCAGCACCAATACCGTTGACCTCATCGATAACAACCTTACCGAAAGTATATCCAGAACCACCAGAGGTCACTGTGGCATTTACAATTTTACCACCGTCAACCACCAGAGAAACACGACCACCAACGCCATCGCCTTTGATGGGGACGTTCTCATAAGTACCGTTGTTGTAACCAGTACCCGATGCTTGGATAACAACACTGTCAATCTCACCACCAACGGCATCACCTGTCACAGCAACGTCGCTGAGCACAGGCATGTAATCGTTGGAGAAGAATTTCAGAACCTGTCCAACAGGAATCGTATAGAGATACTTCCAACGGTAACCATCAGCAGTTGTGATAATTGAAGTGGAGGTGCCAGTAGGCTCAACAGTAGAAGGTTTACCGTTAGGATCAGAAGGACTTGTCCCGTTATAGATGCACTTGTAGACTTGATACTGCGAGTTAACAACGTAGAAATCTGCGTCGTATAGTTTCGTAGCACCCGATGATGCCGTCTTTGTGGAAGAGTAATCATGGCGATACATATCATAAACATAACCCAAACCACCAGTGGTTTGTTCTGGGGGAGTCCAGTCAATACGTCTGATAACTTGAATCGTGTCGCTAGCAAGCACACGCTTCAAAGAGATCATGTCAGAAAACGTATCACTAAACTCTTGGAACGAGTCCACAGGAGTTGGAGGAGCATTTTCATTGTCCCATTCTTGGGGACGACCAATAAACACGTACAGTCGATCTCTCGATGCACCTGCTACGAGGTCAGACTGCGTGGGATCGGCACCCTCTAACGATTTAATAAATCGCTTCGCAGTAAAAATTCTAAATTGATCTGTTAGAAGTGCCATCTTTAAGCAGTTACCTTCCTTTTATTTATGGGGTTTACTCAGGTTCAGTTCTGACGAGGTTAGTGAACTCTTGTCTATTGAACGTAGAGGTAGCACCAGATGTTTGACCAGCCAAGTTATCTGACGTGGTGAACATGTAGGTATTACCATTATTCACGATGTTAGAGAGATATAACAAACGGTATCCAAAGTCGTCGGCAGTCTGATCAAACGAAACGACCGTTGCTGAAACTCCTGTCGTGCTACCAGTAACAGTTTCGCCAACCTGATATGGAGTGTCATTCCAGGTCTGAACTTTTATAGTAGTTGTAGAAGTATGATCAACACCATCACCCAGAGCACCAGCAGTATTAATCGTGGCAGTCAGAGGTACGAGGTTAGAGTCATAAATTTGATCACCTGTTTGGAACAGCGTGGTGTTCTGTCCACCAACAGTTTCTTCAATACCATACAGTGAGGATGAAATACCACCATCAAGGTTGATCTCGTTCTCAAAGTCTGTATCAGTATTTACCAGGTCAATGATACCGTCACCAGCACCATCAACTTCATCGTCATCTTCAAATACAAATCCTTCCAAGGTGCTAATAGGATCTGTGAATGTAATGATGCTGCCCTCATCATCCTCTAACAAGGTATGTGGACTTACACCAGTTCCTGATGATGCAGCAGAACCTGCAATGAACTGAATCACAGCAGTCTTCTCGTTAGATCTACCACCGTCAATGAATGCCAGTTCGTCAACTTGGAACGTCAGGAACAGTTCCTTAGTCTCAGGACGCCAGTCATAAACAATAGCAACCTTGTTACTCTTATCTTCTTCTACTCTTCTAACACGGTCAGCAACAGTGAAAGAGTATCCAGAGATGCCAGTATTAGGATCAGTTGCAAGGTTATCCAGGATCACACGCTGGTCATAACGGAAATTGATACCTCTATCACATCCAGTGAAAGAGATCGGTGTCTTACCTGTATATCTAACAATCTCTCTACCAATCTGGAACTTACCAGAACCAGGGAAAGCGTTAGTAGTTTCTACATACAGAGTTGTGTCAGCAGGTTGAGCATCTCTGATCAACGCTGTCATATTAAAGAACGAAGACACCAGAGAAGTTCTGTTTCTCTGTGTTCTAATCAGGTTGGTATCACGAGTGAAGATAACATTAGGAGGAGATGTATATCCACCACCAGGGTTCAACAGTGTGATGTTTGAGATACGACCCAAGTTGATCTCTGCCTTTGCCTCGGCACCAGATCCACCACCACCAATAATTTGCAGAATAGGAGGAGTCTCAAAGAACTCACCCTCTGATGTAACTCTAATGTCTTCAACAACACCGAACTGATTAACTTCGGCAACACCACTAGCGCCACCTCCACCACCACCAGAGATAACAATAGTAATATCTTCTGCGGTATAGTTTCTGCCGTTGTTCTCAACAGACAGACCAGTCACACCACCAGTAACAGGAACCAGTTCTGCACCAGATCCACCACCACCTCTGAGGTATGCCTCAGCAGTAAAATAACCATCACCAGGTTGATTAACCTGCAAGAAACTTACAGATCCATCAGGATTCAAAAATATATTTGCATCTGCATCAGTAATACCATCATCATTACTAACAATATCCAGACGAAGAGGATCATAACCCTCACCAGGATCTACCACATCAACAGAAAGAATCTCACCGTTGTCTGCAATGTTTGCTCTAAGAACGGCGTCTCTGATAGGAGTACCACAGTTGCCAATAGACAACTTCGGTGGATCGTTAGGGTCATACCCACTACCACCATTAGTTACGATAACGTCCTTAACTCCGTAAACAGAGTTAAAGACGGGTTCGATAGATGCACCTGATCCTGGGACTGTTCTTGGCATTAGACTACCGTGATATTACCTTTCATAAGAGAGTGGATATTGCACTGATAAACATAAGTTGTACCAGCAGCAAGATCTTGTGGGACTGTCCAGTATTGGACGCCGTTGATAGATCCACTAGTTCCACTGATCTGAGAACCACCGTCAGAAACTCTCAGTTCCAAGGGGTGTCCACTGCCAGTGGTGTTATCAAATCTGTATGTAAATCCACGATACACATAGATTGTAGGATCCGCCTGATCAGCAATACCAGGACCAGTTACCTGATATGCATTGCTGTTGTTAGCAGAGAATGAATAACTCAAAACAGGAGATGCTACTGCTTCGTATGCAGATGCTCCGCGAACCAGGGACTGTCCTGCGTTTGCACTGGGTAGTGCGACAGTGTTAGTAATAGTAAGCGTTGACCCAGATACAGCAGTAGTGATCCCAGTGCCCCCAGCAATCGTGACAGAAGAATCAGAGGCGTTAGCAGTATACGAACCAGTGTCTCCTGCAAGTGCTTGAAGGACGTTCTGGACGACGTTGGGTGAGTCATTTGTGATCGTGATTGCGCCTGCATTCAGGTTAGTGCTGATTCCAGAACCACCAGTAAAGGTGATGGAGTCAGTTACCGTAGTTGCAGTTGTAGTACCGTTATCAGCACCAAGGGTGGTGAATACATTCTGGTTCAGGTCACCCAAGGTGCCTGTCATATCAATAGTAAGAGTATCGCCAGAAAGACTAGTAGAGATATTTGTACCACCAACGATATTAAGAGTATCGTTAGGCGCAGATGCAGTGGTTGATCCAGTGTCACCAGTGACACTCTCAAATAAGTTTTGGGTTGTTCCACCGCTACCACCTGTTCCTTGTTCGTCATTAGCAGGTTCCCATGCACTATTACTATCATTCCATTTCAGAACCTGACCATCAGAGGGACCACCGTTAACAGTGGTATCAACGTCAGACAGAACAGTAATACTTTGGTTCTCATCTACCAGAGGAATCCATGCGGCAGAGTGAGCAAAGTATGCCTTGCCAGTAGCGTGAACGTGAGCAAGCATACCGTGATGGTTAGTCGCATCAGGAAGGTCGCCCAAAGTAGCGTAAGGAGCGTACCATTTGAGGTATCCATCGTCACCGTCAATATAAGTGTAAGAAGAACCAGATCCACCTGCCCACAGTTGGATATCACCAGTTCCAGTTTGTTTGATGACAATGTTGTCTGTGCCATCACAAACAATGTCATTGCCGTTGGTATCCAGGTTACCAGTCAGCAGATTGAAGTCTGCACCACGGAATGCAGGAGTCGGAGAGCTGCTCCATTGCAGGACTTGACCATCGGTAATCCCTGCACCGACATCGAACAGTACGTCAGTGTTGTTACCCAACTTCTGATACAGTTCCTCAAAGTTGGCATTATATTTAATGGCACCATCTCTTAGGGTATCACCAGTACCATCATTTGCCGAAGATCCAATACCAACTAGCTGTTTTGCCATGATCGTTCTTTTTTTACAGTTCTATTTATGTTGCGTCGAATGATGTCTGCGTAGTGTCAAACTTCGCTTCCGTAGAGGAGAAGTCTGTATCGCCCTGACCATCACCGAATCCAGTCACAGTCAATGTCACCACATCAGATGTGAGAGGTGAGTTCTGTGCAGGAGTAATACCTAATCCAAGAGGACCACGTACCTCACATCTGAACTTATATCCAGACATGTAGTTGAGTGCTGTAAATGCATATGTTGCATTAGTTGCACCAGTCAACACAGCAAAGGAGAATCCACCGTCAGTAGATCTATACCATTGGTATGCCTTAGGACCATCCTCAGGACTGATAAGTGCAGATATACTGAACGTGACAGTCTGACCAACGTTGATCGTTGCGTTCTGAGGTTGATTGGAGATAAGGATAGTTGCAGGAACAATAGTTCCACCGCCACCACCTTGATCGGGTGGGGGAGGTGCAGCAGCACCATTGTTCGGTGGTTGGTTCAATGCTTCACGAGAAGTCAGTCCAACTAGGTATGGGAATACTGCTTCAAGGTTATCTTCGCTATCTAACTCAGTAGATAAGAAGTAAGCATATGTGCCATCCTGAAACTCTGGTGTAATGCAAAAACGTCCATTATGGTAGTCGAGGTTACCAAGACCCTCAGCATACTCCCAGTCCGCCATCAGAGCGCCTGCTGGGGGGTTCTGCTGACTGTCTCCGTAGGTAGGTCTACCGTCCGCTTCTTCTGACTTAACTCTATATGAACTAGTTGCCAGAGCAATCGCAGAGTTATTATCCCAAGCATCATTATATAGATATGGTCCATATACAGGGAACCCGTCAAAGGCATAACCAAGAATCTTAGAGTGACCATCTGGATGTCTCAGATTGTCTCCATTGTACTGAGATGATCCATAATAATCGTTATATGATGCCATGACAGAATTGTCCTTCCAGCATTCCAGGAAGTGTGTGTCATGGTAATGATATTGTCCTGTATTCTCTGGGTGACCACCACAACTGTCGTCACCGAAGTCTACTGGGGACCCTTCATAATGTGCATTCCATTGGAATCCAGTCGGAGGATTTCCTCCTGCTCCTGCACTGGGATTGAAAAATACAACCCCGTTAGCAGCAATGCCAATAGCACCCAGAGGCGTTTCAGACCTTCCATTGCGTTGATCATAATAAGTGTACGAACCAGTGTATCCAGATCTCTGGAAATCCATGATCAGTTCTAGATACTGATCACTTGCTCTCCAAAACTCCCCAGCAGTGGCAGTTTGTTCAGTTCCTTTGTATACGAATACTTGCTTTCTTTCGTTGATTGTGTTCTCATCAAACACAAACAAAATTCTGTCACCAACTCTAATAGCACTACCCAACAGGGCATTGTCCGCAACAGACAAAGGGATCTGGATGAAGAAACCCTCATGAGCAAAGGTATTGGTATCAAACGTTCTAGTTATACCGAACGTTCCACCTCTGTATAAAAAAGTATGCTCAAAATCCTGCTCAGATACCTGATTAGGATTATTGAGATTGGGAAAAGTACCATACAGTACGGGGTCTGGAAGTCCATCCCCGTCTACTGTAAGGTTCTTAGTACCAGCGTTATATTCAGCGGTTGCTGTCATTGCACTTTTTGACTATTTATTGGAAAATCTGAGTCGGGTTAAAGTTGTTGATGATAGTAGCACCAGTCTGTACTGTGAGGATCACAGAGTTGGAGTAGACAGGTGTAGCACCAGCAGCAGTAATCGCAACACGGAACTCATCTCCATCATCTGCCTGTTCAGCAGGGTTGGAGGTGTAGATCGCAAGCGTGGATCCAGTAATGTTGTTCCAGTCAGTCTCACCGTACTGCTTACGCTGCCACTGATAGTTGAGAGCAGTTGTACCGACTTGATTATCGGAACTGTTCACGAACTGACCAACGACGGTAAACTGTGCAGTCTGATCTTGGTTCACGGTCACGTTCACAGGTTGTGAAACGATGTTGATATAACCAGGTGTGATAACAATCGGGTTGCCCTGAGCGTCAGTACCTTCACCAGCGTAGGTGTCGAAACCTTGGTTCACAGCAGGACCAGAAGGAACAACGAAGTCGTCATCCACGACAGTCTCAACGGTCACTGCGGGTTGCGCGTAACCAATACCAGGAGTCTTCACATCAATTCTCATCAGACCCATGAGAGCGCGGACACGACCATCGAAACCAGTCGAGGAAACCACATCCACGTTCGGGCGCGTGGTGTAACCATCACCAGGTGCGGTAATGATTGCCTTGGTGATCTCACCAGACTTGATGTCAGCAAGTGCCTCAGCGTTACGACCCTTAACGGTGCCCGTGTACTCGAAGGTGATCAAGGAGTTGGAAGACTCAATCAGAGCGACCTCACGAGGATCTGCCTCACCTTCGATTTGCAGAATGTCACCTGCCTCAATCGGAGGTACGACAGTTGCCGCGATCACGTCAGCGTCAGAACCGATGTAGGAGAAGGCAACGAATGTAGATCCTGCGCGAGGAATCTCAGCGAAGATGATTCTAGAACCAACCAGTTCGTAACCAACACCAGGTTCCTGAATAACACCATTGAGCGAGACGATGATGTTGTTCTCAGGCAGAATCGTGTTGGACGATACACCCTCGGTCAGAGTCAGTGAGTAGAAACCACCCTGGTATTTGAGGTTGAAGGACGAGCGCAAGGAGTCAAACTCAAAGCTGATGTCATCCAGTTGTCTCAGTTTACCTACGTAGTAACCAATGAACTCAGAACCGATGGTAGGAGGTTCAGTGAACTGAATCTGATCGGAGAACGCCGTGTAAGCGAAGTTAGCGCCAGGAGGTTGCAGAACACCGTTGACGAATACGAGCAGGTGTCCAGCAGGATCTGGGAAGTATGCTTCGCCGTTGTTGACGGTGAGTTTGAAGGAATCAGCAGATCCGTCGAATCCACGGAAGAAGCGGTCGCAACGTCCTAGGAGATTCTTGGATTGTGATACAGCAGCGTACCAACCATAGTCTGACTTGACAGTAAGGTTAGATGGGAAGTCACCGTTGACATCTTCCAACCAGAGGCGACCAGTGTTACCGCTGATTGCCTTACCTGCGACCTTACCGTACGAAGTGTAGTCGGTAACAGTCTGTGAGATGATGTCACAAGAGATAATCGGGAAGTTATTGAGGTTCTCAAACCTACCCAATCCAGTACCACCCGCGAGCAGTTCAGCAGGATCCGTAGTGGTAACTCCATTAGCATCTGCGCCATAAGGTTGCAGGTTAGCAATCCAGATCTTGTGGATGCCATTGTCAGGATCATACTGGTAATCTGTGACCATAGCGGTCCAACCAGGGATCTTAGGCACAGAACCTGAGAGCAGGTAGACGATATCGCCAGCGGCAAAGTCACCAGTGAAACCTTGGTCTCTCAGGACATTGTTGATGTTGCACTCAATAACTTTCTCTGCATGGAGGAACTGATTGAGTTCGATATCTTTGAAACCAGTCTTGGTGATGTTACCGATGTCAAGGATCTTGTCAGTGATAGAACCGTAGATGATGTCACCATCGATGAAGTCATCTTGCAGAGTTTCAATGTCAATCGTGACACGACCACCCAGGTTGCTAGTCAGAGAACCAGCAGAGTTTTCGTAAGATACGATTGTTGCCTCAGCACCATTGCCCTTGTTGAAGATGATCTCGCCGTTAGCGAATGCACCACGGTCGATGTTGACCAACATGCGATCAGTTCCTTGTCCAACGATGGTAGCAGTGATGCCACTATCAACGCCTTCCAGAACCTGAGTTTCACTGATGCTACCAGTGACGTTCTCGATATAGATCCAACCTTCATCCTCATTATCGCCCGTGAGGGTTGATGTTTGGAGCACGATAGCGTTGTTAGCACCAGCACCTTGAACCTGAACTTGTTCACCCACAGTGAATCTGCCAGTGGCACCGCTGATGTTATATCTGCGATACAGTTTGACAATCTCTGCTTCGTTGTTTCTAGTTCTGACAATCTCAGAAGAAGCGTCAGATGTAGTACCAACAACCACGTCAGCAAGGTTGAAACCACCACTGACAGGATTATCAACGTCTCTGGTGCCGAAGGTAGTAGGCTTACGGTGGATGCCAGAGCGTACAGGTGCTTGGAGTTGCTGAGCACCAGTCAGTCTGGTGTCAACTGCGAATCTTCTGAATCGTGCGTCATGTCTGATCTCTTTTGTGATCTCAAACTGTGTCGGAGTTGCATTCAGAACGTAGTAGTAATCTTGACCAGTGAGGGCAGGCTCAACGTCACCAGATGCGATTGAGTAGGAAAGTATGTCACCGCGTGAGTAGAAGTTAGGACGCTGAATGATAAGTCTGTGCTCTCTGTTCTCATATCCAACTTCAACAGACGGAGTGTTGATAACCAGATCAGGATCAGTGTTCCAGTCAGTTCCCTCGTTATAGAGGTTACGCAGGTTAGTAGCATGAACGTTGTTAGTCCACTGAACACTGTTCTGTGAAGGAGGTGTACCTCTGCTGATAGCAAAGTATGCAGCGTTAAGGGAACTGTCAATCTTGAACTGAGAAGACTCCTTCTCATATTCAAAACGGTTGTCAATAGCACCCGTACCAAAGTGAGTCTCATCTTGGAATACATCGTACTGATAGAACTCACCACCCACGAGAACGTCGTTATAGTCATCACAAATACGCTTGGCATACTCACTGACACGAGTTACATACCAGAGCAGGTGCTGCTTAGTGATATTCGGGAAGGCAATGAAGTTGCCCTCACCATCGAACCAAGTGTTGACAAGTCTCAGAACACCAACGTTACCACCAGTATTCAAGTCATACAGTAGACCGTTAATAAGGTTCTCACCGAAGGAAAGGTCAGCATTCGTCGTAGGATATGCAGTTTGTACCTCAGCAAATGCCTTGCCAGCGACCACATGCTTGTTGAACAAGATACGCTTAGCAACTCTCTGATCAGACTTAGATCCACCACCCAGAGACTCGATCATGAGATCGAATAGTGACTCAGATGCGGACGTTACGTTGTAGCAAGTGTAATACTGATAGGCAGTATTGCTGTTGTAACCAGTGTTGCGAGTAACTGTGGACAGGTGAGTTGGGGAAGGTGATCCCGAAGAAGCAACTGTGACAGTATCAATAACAAGGTCAAACAGAGATTCAATGGTGGTTGCTTGTGTGGCACAAGTAGTATTCCACTCAGCACCCATCTCATATGTGATAGTTACATCACGCTCACAATACTCAGGAGAGTATTTGATAGGCCAGATGTACGGCATCGTCTTAGTGATAGTACCGTCACCAATACTTGCAGGCGTGGTGATTGTATCAGTTACGATTGTCATCAGAGTAGTGATGGCAGAAGCAACGTCAGCACACTTAGGATTAGCAGTATCAGCAGTGATTGAGTAACCACCCACGTTGTATGGGAAGTAATCAAGATCTGCGTAGAACTTCTGAGTCTGACCATGTGCAGCAGTAATAGTGATGGTCTCATTTCTCATTGATTGCAATGCAAGATCTCTTGCCTTATTAACAATCCAGATGGACTCAGTAGAAACACCTACGATATGTTGCAGGTTAGATCCAGAAGCATACAGTTCCGCTGCCATGAAGACTTTGTTGTTACCACCGTGACGGAGGTTCCATACAGCAGCCTCAACAATGTCAGCAACGTCATGAACACAATCGATATAACCGTTAGTGGTAATAGCGTCTTGCTCGGCACTTACAAAGGTGTGAGCATACTGGAATTCAGTAGCAGCAACGCCAACGTTAACAGTCATGGTGTTTGCATCGACAACTGTTACTGCCAAAGAAGAACCCCATGCAGGATCACTAGAACGAGGATAGACGTGCTCAGTAGCATTAGAATCCTGTGTACAAGTGAATACCAAAGAACCAGGTCTGATGGTAATTCTATTGCCAGTAGACAGGTTATGGTTTTCAGTAGTATCAATAGTCAGCAGACCACTAGTGTGGTTGTAAGTGACATTACTAGGAGTCAACTCAACACCGCCAGAACCACTCTGACCATTGATGTTCAGTGAGGGGAACTGTGCTCTGCCTTGTGCGACTGCTTCCTCAGCAATCAGACGGATGTTTCTTTCAATGACGTTTGCAGCATCGATGAATCTGTCATCAACAGCGTTACGCTCGTAAGTAGAAGCATCAACGTTGTTAAGTGAAGAACCACCAGACAGAGGATCGCCAGTTACAGGATCAACACCACCACCTTCGGGATCATAGATGTAAAGGTTCTCACGACCGAAACCATTTCTCATGGTCAAGATGCAGATCTCAGCAGCGATCTTCATTACGTCACGAGCAGCGTCGAGTTCAGACTCAACGTGCTTCAAACTACCATCCTCATCATTCAGATAGAGTTTTGCAGCATCCCATGTTCTGCTGTTACCACCGAATCTCAGGTCATGAATGATAGAGTCGATGATATCGATAACGTCATCAATACAGTTCTGAGCACCACCAGGGATTGCCAAGTCAAGATACTTGGACATTCCGTTCATTGTATAGACTGCTTCGGAAGCAATTACGTGCTTGTTAGCAGAAAGGAGATTAGCAGTATCAAGGTTCTTATCAACGTCGCTGCTATTACCACCCTCATAACCCTTAGGATCAATAGTGATAGTGTCATCTCTGTATACTGCGATATCCGTATACTGAGCAACATAGTAATCATCTTGGAACTCTTGGGAGACGCCAATGTTAGATGCGGTAGTACCCTGAGTCAGCAGAGTGTTGTTGATAGCATGATGTACTAGTTTCTTGGTGTACTTGAATGCATCAAGCATCGGTGCCAATTCATTCTCAATGTGGATGATCTGAGAGTTAGGATCAATGTATTGATCGATAACATACTGAGTAGCAGAGTTACCACCAGTGATCAGATCAGTAACCACAGCAGGCAGGATGTGCTGTTTGAGGTCACGGAGGCAATATGGTTCTCCATAACCAGGCATGGTTAGGAAGTCATAGGTAGTGTCATTGATATCTCTGATGTATTCTGCTTGCAACCAACCGACAACTTCATTAGCGATGTAATCGCGGTTTTTCCAGATAGCATCACCAGCATCACGGAATCTGTCACCAGTAGGTCCGATGATGTCAGCAATAGTATTACAGAGACTAGTAATCTCATTTGTTACGGTTGCTGATGCAGGAGAAGTAAACCTGTTAGGTACACGAAGCAGATCAGTGTACTTAGTACCGTTAAAGTTTTCGAGATCACCACTAGTAGTAGTGATAACGAAGTTGATGACCGTAGCAAGTTCTGTCCAGGTGTAGATGGATTGGAGCAGTTCGTTGCCCACGTAGTTCAGTCCACCTTCCTTAGTCAGGTAACCTCTACCAGCGATAACGCTGTTGTAGTTGCCACCATAACGAATGTCTTCGACAACTGCTTTCAGGATATACTCTTTGGTGTCACGGAGACACTTGTTAGTACCAACCTGAACACCAACGCCATCAGCACTGTCGCCAGGGATGAGGAAGTCAGAATACTTCTCCTTCATCAGACCAACAGCAACCTCAGCGATCCAATCGTAGTTCAGTTCAATAAGATCAGCACACTTACGATGCTCATCACGAGAAAGGTTGATGTCCTCAATGATGAATTGCTTGTTATCGTAGTCAACACTCTTAGCGGTAGCAGTGGAGTTGGTTTGACCAGTGTAAGTACCAAAACGCTCACGATCACTCAGGATGAACGGCAGTTCCATGCTCATACCGAACGAGATATTGTTCGTAGAGGTAGGATAGGTAAATCCAGGTGTGAAGGTAGCAGTGTAGTCAGATACACCCTTCTTGAAGATGATATTATCAATCCAACCAACGAAACCATTAGCACCAGTCAGGTCAGCACCAAGTTTGAAGGCACGTTCCAGATAGTTGTTGTTGTCGGTGTAGTCACCACCAACTTGTGTGCCATTGACCCACACCTTAGTGATGTTAGTAGTTCTGCTAACAGCAACGTGATGCCAGGCATTAGTGGAAAGGTTGTGAGCAGCAGAGATCTGGTCAGAACCGTTATACCACCAGTTGATAGTAGAACCATTCAGATACAAGACAGGAGATCCTGTTTCAGCAGCACCACTAGTACGAGTATCCCAAAGGAACTGAACACCACTCAGAGTGGTAGGACGGATCCACATTTCAATGGTAAAGTCATTAGTCTCAAACTTAGCAACGTCACTAAGTGAATGAGAGAGATAACCACCAGCATCAAGTCTCAGTGACTTAGTGCCAGATTTCTTTTGAAGAGTGGTTAGAGATACCTTAGTATGTGAGACAGAGTTAGCATCAGCACTAACAAAGGTGTGTGTATACTGTTCGCCATCAGGAGAAGCACCAACATTTACCGTAATGGTAGTTCCAGTCGTTGCCGTGATGGGGAGTTTTTTGTTGTTAGCAGGGTCAGTTGATCTAGGATAGGTGTGGTTTGTAGCATTGCTATCCTTAGTACAAGTGAAGGTCAAACTATCTTGTGCGATAGTAATGCTGTCAGTAGTTGTAAGGGAATGGGAACCAATAGTCAGTTCCATTACACCAGTTGAAGCATCGTATGTAGCAGCACTAGGTGTGAACTGTATTAGTGGAACAGTTATCTTACTGTTAGTGATAAACTCTCTGTCTTGGAAACTTCCAGTAATGGAATCAGTGAACAACCATTTCAGACCAGAGTTAGTACCCTTAGCAGAGAAAGTAGCACCAGAATTTACACCCTTGATAGTGTCACCAGGGGTGAAGAATCCAGATGCACCAGGATCTTTGTAGGATACTTTGAATACACGCAGGTTCTCGTTCTCTTGATAAGAACCATCAGATACAACTGACAGTGCATTGATAGTGGCAAGACTACCAGAAGCGATAGTAGTTGCTGCCAGTTCGACGAGGGTGTGAATACCTGCCTGAACATCAGCACAGTTACCAATGCTTTCGTTTCTACCAGAGTAGTAATTAGGATCGTAGTATGCTGCCTCAGTACCACCACCACGGAATACAGCGTTAGATTCTGCATCAATGAAGGTGTGTGCATAACCACCACCAGAAGAGATGGAGTTATTGGTAGAACTTACGAAGGTGTGAGGATACTGCTCAGCAGTCGGAGAAGCACCAACGTTTACAGTGATAGTGGTTGCAGTTGTTGCAGAGATGGAAAGATAAGATCCATTTGCAGGGTCACTAGCACGAGGATAGGTATGAGTTGTAGCGTTCGCATCCTTGGTGCAAGTGAAAGTCAGACTGTCTTGTGCAATAGTGATGCTGTCACCGATGCTCAACGAGTGAGAACCGATAGTCAGTTCCATTACGCCAGTTGCAGGATCATATGCAGCGGCAGTAGGAGTGAACTGGACCAGCAGAGAGGCACCAACGTTAACCTCAATGGTGGTAGCAGTTACTGCGGAAATAGGTAGGTCGCTGTTGAAACCAGGATCGCCAGTACGAGGATAAGAATGGAAAGATGCATCGCCATCAGAAGCGCAGGTGAAGCGTAAAGAATAGGGCCTAATGCGTACGCTGTCACTAGTTGTGAGGGAATGAGAACCGATAGTCAGTGTCATGATGCCACTGTTCGGGACATATGCAGCAGCAGATACGTCGAACTCTTCTACGCTAGTGCCAGAGGAACCAAGATACGGACCAGCATAAGTGGTCGGATCGTTGAGCATGTAACCAGTCTCAGAAGTTCTGGTGTTGACCTGAACATAGAGAAGGTTGTTGATTGCCTTACGGCACATCTCACCTGCCTTTCTGAAAGCAGTAATAGACTCTGCAAGTTCACCCACCAGACCATTGCTGATAGGAGATCCAGCATTATCAAAGTATTTCTTAGCAAACTCTACAATCTGATAGTTACCATCGCCTGCAATATCCAGAGCGAGAGCATCAATCATCAAACCGATGTCACGACGACACTTCGCTTCATTAGCACTGTATGCACTAGGTTCTGCAAGATCGATCAGATCATTCAGAGAACCTGCAAGCAGTACCTCAGATACGTTATCAAACAGAGTTTGCAGCGCAGATTGTACGTCAGAGCAGTTATTGGTTCCATAGTTCTGACTGTTAGAACCAGGGGTGCCATAGTTATTACCAGGTGAAGGATCAGCAGTGATGCCAGTTCCAGTAGAACCACCAGTGCTTCTCTCGTTATACTTGACAAAAGTGATACCGCTAACAACTTCTGAACCAGTCAGATCGTTAGTCAGGGCATTCTTCATGTAACCGAGTGCCTGTTCAAAGGCATACTCAGTTGCTTGCTCTTCACCGTTGATGTAGAGGAAGGTAGTTTCATCAGTGCTGAAATATTTTTTCAGCAACTTACGAGTGTAAACTGTGCCACCTTGGAACATGTCCATCGAAAGTGCTTCGATAAACTTACCAATATCTCTTCTACATGCTGTTCCAGAAGGAATAGTCAGAGAAGGATACTGAGCAACCATGTCCACATAGGACTTCTCAATGATATATTCCTTGTTCTTAGTGATCAAACGATATGCATCTGCAAATCTGCTCCACTGATCGGTAGCGTTGTCGCCAGGATAGTAGAACCCAGGATGATGGACAGAGATCTCAGCGTTAGAGAAGTCAATGATCTCTTGACGGTTGAACTCGATCATACGACCAGCATCCTTCCATCTGTTGAGAGAATCGGTTACTGGGTTACCATATGTGACCTGAATAGAACGCAGGTCATCGCCCTGAGCAAGTGTGCCGCCTGTCAGACCGTCATACTCGATTTCAGTAGAACGTACTTCTTCAAAGTCGAGGAAGTCAGAGTTGATACGGTTGGCAGAGTCAAGAATCTCAACGGGTGTGATAGTAGTCTTAGAAACGTCATCCAGAATAACGTTAGCGTTAGTCAAGGAGATCAGACGTTCAAAGATCATACCGAAGAAGGTAGAACCTTTGTTAATGACCAGAGTGTCAACCACGTCACCAACTCTTGCATCACCAACAGTAGTTTCAGTCAGAGAGTCAAGGACTTCGTTGCCATTAGCATCATTGAAGTAACGTTGGATGGTCTCGTTAACAGAAGTAGGTTCGCCATCATCAGGATCAAGGTTGGCATAGTCGAGGTTGAGATTCTTCTCACTCTTTCTCAAATAGTAGAGAACAGGGGGAGATGCTTCAAAGTCAATTCTGACAACTTCGCCACTTGCACCAGAAGTAAGACCTCTGAACTGATCACCCTCAACAAAAGTAGTCCACTCACCAGTAACATTAGAAGGACGCTCTAAGTTGATGCTAGTGATTGGATCTCTATAAGGAGAGATGTTAGTGATACGTGCAGCAATGTTAGATGCAGCAGAATAGATGATGTCATTCAGGAAGATCTTATATTGTCCAGTCTCATACTCAGCAGTACCAGAAGTCTTGGACAAGACGATCTTGTCAGAGACATTACCATCAAGGTCAAGGTTAGTTTCTTCAATAACAGCAGTGTCATTGTCAAGACTGGTTACAGTCTCACCAAACTCGAAGATAGTCTTGTAGTTGACACTATCAACATTGAGAATGTTTGCACCATAACCTGCATTGAAGAAGGTCACATCCTCACCACGATCAAAGTATCCGTTTGACATATCTGTCACTTGGATGCTCTGTTCAGTCAGATCGATAGAAGAGATAGTTGCTCTTGCACCAGTAGTTTGACCAATTACAATGTCGCCAATCAGAGGAGTATTGAAAGTACCACCGATGTTCTGCAAGAACAGTTTAGTGAAGGACTTATCAATAGAACCAATCAGTGCGCTGAATGCAGTTCTACCAACGTCAACACGTTCGTTCAGATCAAACTGACCACCAGAGATGTCAACAACATCGATACTAGTAGCACCAGTTGCAACAACTCTTGCAGTTGCCTGAGAACTGAAACCGTTGATGGTGTCACCGATGGACGGGAAGATACCAGCAATAGTGTTGAGGTTCAGTCTGGTGATCGGCATGATGTCGAAACCGATGTTTCTGTAAACAACCTTAGAGTCGGGTCTAGGAGGTTCAGAGAATACAATCTGATTACCGACAACCTGATAGGAAGCACCAGGTGCCTGAATCACACCATTAAGAGTAATAAGGAGTTGATTATCCTTAACAATTACTTGTTCGCCTTCTACTTGGAGAGGGAACGCTTTCTTAACACCGTCAAACTGATTGGAGATACTATCAATCTTCTTAACGATAGAAGTTAGAATTTCCTCAGAGTTGGTCAGTCTCTTCTTACGGAAGAGAACTTCGGAGTTGTTAAAGGTCGAGTAGATCGGTTGTGCAGCACCGAAGGAGGTAATCTCGTTGACGTTGGTGTACTCGTTGATGTTCACCTGCTTGGTGAAGTCAGCAGCAACCTTACGACCAGAGATATCCTTACCACCAGTCAGTTCTAACTGACCGAACATGTTGAAACCAACAGGGTGGTTGTTCTGCAAGATCTGATTCTTCCATCTGTTGATGGGAATCTGAGACTTAATAACGTATGAGAAGTTCTGATAGAAGAAAGAGTCTTGGATCTTCTGAACAATCTCGGAAGGTTTACCAACGTCATCGGTGAATCTACCAGCAGTTCTGGTGATAGCGTCGATGTTCAACACGCCCTTAGCAATGTTGATGTTGTCGATAATACCAGATGCACGAGAAACAACACCTTGTACCTTACCACCAACAACAAAGTCGCCGTCAGGGTTAGTAACTTTCAGGATCTTAGGTTGAATCTGCCAACCATCGTTCTCAGAAACGATACCGAAAGCAGTTGCATTTTCGTATACTTCACCTTGGAATACTTCCTCACCTTCCAGGAATCTAGAAGTTTCGACCACAGCAGTTGCTTGACCACCGAACACCTCGGTAAGCAGCACCTGACGACCATCACCCTGAGTCAAGAAGGTAATAAAGTTACCAGACTCAGCGTCAACTGGGGTCAGTGCAAAACGCAGTTGGTCAGATTCAAGACCATTGATATCACCTGCAATAGCGTAGTAAGTAGTCGTAGAAGACAGACTAGTCAAACCAACGCTACTGGGTTTCGGCAGGATACCAACTTGTGAACCAATAGCATCAGCACGGAACTGAACCTCAGCACCAGTGGTAATACCATGAGGGAAGTTGAACTGCAAGTAGTTCAAGTCAAGGTTCACAACATAGGTGAACTCAGATTTCAGAGTAACAACAGGTTGTGAAGAGTAACCAGCACCAGGATTCTTGATCAGAATCTCAGACAGTCTGTTGTTCTTAACAACTGCTTCTGCCTCAGCACCAGATCCACCACCACCAGAGATAAGAACAGCAGGTGCAGAGGTGTAACCAGCACCAGGATTGGTGATAGTAATCTGTGAAAGGATAGAGGTATTAAAGAGTTGCAGGTTGATCGGGAATGCAATCTCAGGACGCAGGGTGTAGTCATGGGAGTAACCATAACCAAACTCGTTGTTTTTCAGAGTCTTGATCTTACCGATCTGTCTACCAGTGAGGAACACAGCAGCGCCAGTACCCTCAGCAGGGATCACAACCTCAATAGCACCACCAGAACCAGACAGTGTAGGTCCAAGGATGCCAGGAATACCATCAATGTCGATAGTACCGAAAGTATATCCCTTACCAGGATCAGTCAGGGCAACATCACTGATAGCACCAGATCCAGTCTCGGCGTCAAGTTCAATAGTGATATTACAGAGACCACCTTCACCATCGCCATCGATAGGAATCTGAGTGTATACACCAGGTGCATATTCAGTACCTTCGGCAGTAACACGAAGTTTTTCGATCTTACGGTCAGAAGAGATGTCTTGGATGACAGGCAGTTTCTTATAGAATCCACCAGGAGAAATCAACTTAATAGAGTTGATAGGACCGATTGCCTTGGTAGAAGTCGTTGAATAGATCGTATTCGGGACATCTTGGTCATCTAGACCGATTTCAGCGTTAGTGAACTCAGGTTCAGTCAGAAGTGGGAATCTAAACTCGGTATCGCTAAGAACTTCGGTAATAGTGAATCTACCGTCGAATGGAGTCTTAATAACGTCAATGAAGGAGTTTGTGCCGACAGGAGACGTTTCACCAGTTCTAGACGGGTCAAAGTAGTAAGTAATGTTAGTAACTTCTCCACCAATCGTAAATTTGACCACAGGGGTCTCAGTGGCAGAAGAAAGTCCAGGAGTACCTTCACGTTCGATAACGTTGAAGGAATATTCTAGTTTGAACTGATTATCTTGTGCAAACGACAGATAGTAACCGAAGTTAGAAACATCACTCAAATCAAAGATATAAGAGTGGTTTCTGACTAGCAGAAGCGTCGGGTGCTTCGATGCAATCTTCACACGAGAAATAGCGCCCTGCAAGAAGAGAGGATCGGCATCTGCCGTTGAACGCATTCTGTAAATGAAATCTCTGGAAGAGAATACCTCTTTTACGAAGAATGAACCGTTGAACTGATCAGTAGTAAATCCTTCGACAAACAGGATGTCATTAACATTAAAGTTGTGTGGAGACAGTGCAGAACAGTAAATAAGGTCAGTTCTGTTCTCAGCAGTTCTGATAATGTCCTTATTAAGATTAACAGTCAGTCTGATAGAACTAACAGTGTTCAGACCAGCAACTTCTGCAATCTTGTCGTCAGTGTCCTCTTTGATGCCAGCAGTGATGCTATTACCCAAAGAAACCACGTCACCAATAATAAAGTCAGATCCAGGATAAGTATTCAGGATTGTGACTCTATAATCCGACAAACTGAACGGACGGAAGGATGCATAGTTTTGGAGTGGATCATATGTACTAGTGTATGTCCATGTAACGGAATTATCAGTGGCAGTTCCCGTTGTATGTGTAGGAGCGACTGTACCACTAGTACCAGCAACTGTACAGGTATACTTGTTTCTTCCGAAGTATACAGTGTCGTTCAGTGAATAAGATCTAGTTTCTGCCCAAGGATCTGCATCAGTAGGAGTAGGCCAAGGATAATCAAGCAGATTAACTTCGATGTTAGGTGCAGCACTAATATACTGCCAGATAACACTACCATCAGTTACAGCACCGATCTCATGAGTTGGAGCAGTAGATCCAGAGGTTGCAGTGTTAGTTGCATAGTAGATCTTACCGTCAGACCAAACTTGCTCGTTTGTAGTGTATGCTTTGCTTGCTTCCCATGCTGGTTGACTACGAGTTACATCGAATGAAATTTCATCGATTCTATTCTCTTCACCGAGTTCATTTTGGAACTTATTAGTATTATTGAAGTTTCCATAGATCTTACCAACCTTATAGGTGGTTCCAAGACCAGGATTGTCAATACTACCAACAGGAACCTCAACAATAGTACCGTATGCTTGTACAACACCGATATTGTTTACCTGCTGGATAATCGATCCTTTTTCAAACTTAATATCCTGGTTGAAGACGAATTCCTTAACAGCATCGATCTTCTGATAACCAGCATCTCTGAGATAGTATTTTGGCAGTACAACAGGTTCGATGATCAACTTTCTACCCAGAGGAGTAGGAATTGTTGATGTCTTAGTAGAATAGGTGTATCTGTCCTGAACAAAGGTATAAGTACCAGGTGCAAGAGTCGAGATTACATCAGAGTAGTCAAGAATCTGTAAACCAGAGGAACCGACCGACCAGACAGTAATAACAGGGTTGGAGAGGTTATTAACGTTAATACCACCACTACCAGAGTCAATATCTTCTAGACGCAGGTTCTCGCCGCTTCTAGCACTGCTAGACGGGGTATATGTACCTCTCTTAGAGTGCAGACGGTCAAACTTGATCAGTTCGATGTCACTATCAGTTGTAGTGATTCTGTACTGCTCAGTAGGCACTTGGAGGGATGCACCAGTGTAAACTGCCTTAGGATCAACAACCAGATCGTCGATATTGCCTAAGAAGGTGTTACCAATCAGAGGACCACTCTGAGAAGCACCAACAGTAAGGTCATTCATCACAACATCGTTGACAGTGATCGCAGTAGCGACTTGAACACCATCAAAGTAGCAAGAGTAGACATATGAACCCAAAGTGGGTTCTTCCTTCACCAGAGCAATGTGATGCCACTGACTATCGGACATAGCAGTCCAATAGGTAGAACCAACAGACCAAACAGTCGTAGAACCGCCACTGACGGGGTTAATCTCCAAAGCAACCTTACCAAAGTTGCCATCATTGGAATCACCTTGGATAACGAACTGAACATCAGCACCAGCATCGTCAACCGCCGTAATCATGTTGATACGGGGGTTATTAGCGGTATGAGTCGATTCCATACGGACCCACATGACAACAGTCCAGTCATCATTGAGATTTAAGTCCTGCCAGACAAGACTATTGGTATCTTGGAATTTAAGGGACCTAGAACCGAACTTATATTGAGTATTATCGGATGCAATCTGTCCAGCGTTGAATACAGTGATAGAAGCAGCAAGATCTTGCTTCGTAGCATCAGCAGTAAGGTTTACTTCGTCCTCAAAGCGATGTACGACGGTCTGATCAGGATTCTGGACCAAAGTTGGGATAAGGATGTCACCAGAGTTGTCAACAGCGTGAGTATTGGTAAAGAAACCAACATCAGTAGCAGTTTTCCAAATATCGGTCTGATTCAGCAGTGTTCCATCATATTTGAAGCTGGCAATGTTACCAGTCAGTTCATTGTCACTATATTTGATCTCAGTAACGACATTTACGTTACCAAACACATCGGTAGTGATACCAGAGTGTTTGATGCTCTCAAAAGTGACAGTAGGTGCCATGATCTTGGCAAATTGCCATTCAGGAGCAGCAGCAGTCAGTTTAATCTGATCCATTGCAATCTTGAAGAATGCAACACCATAGTTCTTGGTGCCATTCCACATATCACACACAAAGAACAGATCATTGTACTCATCGAGCACAAACTGTGGTCTTTGTACACTACCACCACTGACAGCAAGACGTTTTACATAAGTGAGTTCGATATTAGCGCCATCGTACTCCATCTCACCAAAGATGAGGTCTTCGTTGTCTCCATCGATGCCACAGAAGATAACTTTGTTGTCTCCGATGTAATGCAGTTGATGCATCTGCTCACCTTCGGAGTTAGAAGCGAACTTACGCTTCTCAATTACATCACCGAAGTTATTGAGTTGCATAACCCAGATATCATCGGGGTCAGGGGAGTTAGTGTCCGTCCAACCACAAATATAGATCCTTTGCTCGTCGTCAAGGTGGATATCGCCAGCATAGTCACGGCGAGTTGAACCAGACACACCAGCAATCTCTTTCTGCCATCTCAGGATGCCCTCAGGGTTGTTAGCGTTGTCTAAACCAGACTCATACTTAGCAACTAGGATGTCAGGGTTATATCCAGAGGTTCCTTGGGATTCAGTCTCACCGATCAGGTAGATAAGAGTGTTCTCTTCGCTAGTCTCGTCGAGATACATCTTCTTCCAACGTGCTTGCTTGATAGAAGCACTAGGAAGCAAAGATCTGTCCCAAATAACACTACCGAGATCATTGAACTTAGCAACGAATGCAGAACTGTCACCATTACTCTGTACCAGTTCACCACAGATGTATAGTTCACGTTCAGCAGTTACTGCTGAGTCATGAATCTTAAATTTACCACCTTGTGCCGTCTCTTTGAACAAAGTGGACCAATAGTATGTCTTCTTAAATCTTTGAGGATGTGAAACTCTGATCTGAGGGGGTTCATCAACAGAATAGTTGAAACCAGAGTTAATAATGTTAACAGCACCGATCTTACCAGTGGTTACATCAAGGTCGATATCAAGTTCAACGTCCTGACCCTGAGGAGAGATAATCTCATAAGAGGGAGGGATTGCTTCGTTGTAACCGATACCAGACTGAACGATATTAATCGAATCAATGCCTGTAACAACAGACATGTAGAATCTCTTATTGGTATTCTCAGTAATAACCCTAGAATTAACGATCACTTCATCCTGAGCGATCAGTTCATGGTCTACTGTTGTAGTGATTCTACCGTAAGGAATATCATTGATAACTTCTTTTCTGTACTGAGCAATACCTGCACCTTGTACAGACTCAACTTGTGCAGAAGCACCAAAACCATCGGTTCCAGTATTATCGAAGAATAGAGTATCGTTGACCTGATAGGATACACCAGGGTTCTCAATAACAAATCCATCGATCTGAGCATTCTCAAACTTCGTGGTTGTTTCAACTTCGATGTCCACTCTGGACTCAGTTGAGACTCTTGGGAAGTAATCATAAATCTGCAATGCCGCTTCTTCGGTCATTACTTGGTTCGTTGCAATCTCATTAGGAGAGATGATACCGTCACCATCAATATCCTCAGTTTCAAAGAGGATCAGGTCGCCTTCTCGCTCAGTAACGAGTTGGTCGGACTGTTGGTTAGGTTGACGATCAATATCAATGTCAACTTCATCATAGGGATCTCTGAAACGAGAAACATCAGCAGGAATGTTTTCCTGGGTTGCTTGCTGACTCAGGTTCCAGGTATCAACCACAGAGTTGAACTGAGGTCCAATGATATAAGGGAATACAGGCAGACCTGCTTCCGATGCATCAATAGTAATAAAGTAGGCATAGATGCCATCAGGGAACTCAGGAGTCTTACAGAAACGACCATTGTAAGGATCCAGGTCGCCCTGTTGGAATGCATACTCATAGTCATCCACAAACTCACCAGGTGGATATGTGGTCAGAGAAGGACCATCAATACGAGCAGGAGTAGGATTAGTGTCGATATCATATACAACGTTTGCTTTCAGTCTGTAAGAAGAACGCATTCTTCTGATACCACCACTCTGGTCGGTAGGATCGATGTAACCATAAGGTCCATAGATCGGACTTCCATCAAATGCCCAACCAAGAATAGGAGAGTGGGTGATAGCAGCACCAGTCTCGGTGCCTTCTTCCTTAAAGGTATTAGTCTCGGGGTCGAGGATTACGTTATCACCAACCACATAGCGCAGTTCTTTGGGGTCGGAAACGTGAGCATACTCACCACCATACTGGTTATTGAAACCAGTGAAGACATAACCACGAGCAATATCATACTTGCTGTTCAGTCCATATTCTAGGTTCTTGTTCCACTCGAACACAGATGCTTCAAATTTAGCATTCATACCAACTGCTTCAAGTCTAACAGTGGTATTACCTTGGGTATATCCAACACCTCTGTTAGTAATCTGCACAGAGATGACCTTACCCTTATCTTCACCGAGGGTGCCGATAACAGCAGTTGCCTGAGCACCGAAACCATCACCATTAATGTAAATCGTGGGGGCAGTTGTATACCCCTCACCGCTATTAATAATAGCGATAGAAACCAAACGACCATTAATAACGATAGGTTGTGCCAGAGCACCTTCACCAGAGTTCAGTTTGATAGTAGGAGTTGATGTATAACCACTACCTCTGTTAGAAAGAACAACACCAGAGATAGGACCACGTACTTGTGCAGTAGCAAGAGCACCAGCACCGCCACCACCAGTGATAGAGATAGTAGGTTGAGAAGTATAACCAGTACCAGGGTTACCAACCAGAACACGAGTTACACGACCGTTGGTAACAACTGCCTGTGCAGTTGCACCAGATCCACCACCACCAACGATAGAGATCAGAGGTTGATCAGTATATCCACTACCTTCGTTAGTAACATCAACACTAGAAAGTGAACCGTTAACGATTACAGATGCAGCAGCACCGCTACCGCCGCCACCAGAAATTTCAAGTGCAGGTTTGCTACCAGCATCATAGTCCTCACCAGATTCCAGAATCTCAATGCCAGTGATAGGTCCAAAGGTAACAAACTCCTGATCTTTATATCCCCATGCAGATACACCGTTAACCCATGCACCAATAGGAGTATTGGGTGCAACTGTGGTTCTTGTAGATACAGTCTCAACTCTCCTAGGGAATCTCAGCAGTTTACGCTGGTTACCTGGGATAAGTGCAGATCCAACGAAAGGACCAACCTTATAGTTGGGCAGACCAGAAGCAGCAACGTAAACGTAGTCGTTATTGAAGAAAGAGTTCTGAATGTTAGAAGTAAACAGTGAGATTACTTCATCAATAGTAGTCTGAGTAGACTTACCTCTGTTCAGGTCCACAGACAACAGGATATTACCCTGAGGTTCAATATCAGTAGGAACAGGAATCAGATATGAGAAGGTAAACTCATCCAAACGTGCAGTTACCTCAAAGGTGCCGTTATACACAGCAGGGTTTGCACCATAGATGGTAACAGTGTCCTCAACCAGCAAACCATGAGGGTTTTCGCAAGTTACAGTAGCAGTTCTGTTAAGACCACCAGGAATGATGCCTGAAACCTTAATAAGTTTCTTAACGTTGTACAACCAGGACTGCAAACGCTCATCTTCGTCAGTAGAACCCAATGCAGCAACATTTAACTTGTCACCAGGCAGATAATAGGAACCACTGTCTTCCAGAACGGTAGTACCTGCTTCTGCAATACCTAAAATACGAAGTTTGACTTCTGTGCTCTGTCCACGGTTGGCATATACGAAAATATCGGAATGAATGGTCGTACCAGGATCCCAATCCTCTACAACACCGTTCTTAGAACGAGTACACTCAATAAACTGGTTCAGAGACTTCTCTTTATACTGAACAGTCTCAATATCGTCAATAATGATCGTACCGTTCTTCTCAGGCCATCCAATAGTCGAGTCAACAGTAATAATACCTTCTGTTGTGCTCAGAGGTTCAACCAGAACGGTTTTATAAGGAATCTTGAACTCTCCGTTCAGAGTTTCTTCGGAAATAGCAAGTTCGTAGATAACATCAGTACCTTCGATGATCGAAATTACGTTTTCGATCAAAACTGATGCATCTTTGATATTTTGGTCAACAACATCAGCAGGTTGGATCAACTGAGCGTCAACCAAGTCCTGAGGATTACCAGAAATCAATTCTGCACGCAAAATGGTGTCAACAACCCAAGATGCAGCAGAAGGGGTGATCATCTCATCCCTAGGATAGTAAACATCGATCTGTTCACCGAACAGAATCTTAAATAGGTATTGCGTCGCCTTCTTAGTACCCTTAGATACATAGAAGTCCTTGATTTTCTTGATAACCTTAACAGGGTTGACCTGAGAGTAGTCGATATCAATCGTAGGCATGTATTGACGACGGAACTTGTCAAATACCTGCGTGATGATCATACTATCAAGGTTATGAACCACAGCATTCTCGCTATGACTCGATTGTGCCAGTTGTGTCTCGGCAGCAAAGATCTGGTTATGATAATCGTCGAATGCAGCAACGTCAGAGACGCCACGAGCACAACCTTTCAGTGCAGAAGGTTCATATTTACGTCCAGAGGACAAAATAGTGAAACCAGTGACCTCACCGAAACCTACATCACAAGATGCTTGGGAAGCAGCGGGTTCAGCAATGTAAACTTTGGGTGGTTCGGTATCAGAGTACCCAGTACCAAAGTTAATGATGTTAATATCGGTAATCTCACCGTTAAAGATGGTAGCAACTGCCTCAGCACCAGTACCACCGATTGATTCACCCAAAGGACCCTTACGGTCGTCAACAATATAGACAGAAGGAGCATCGGTGTAACCAGAACCACCTGTCAACAGGTTGATGTTAGTTACATTGCCGTTTGCAACGCTTACGTCCAGCACCTGTGCGCCCACAGGTTGAATAATACGAGCACGGGGTGCAGAAGTATACCCTCTACCTCTATTATTGATGGTTACACTAACAACTTGTCCATCAGGTGACACAGAGCAGGATGCTGCTGCATCAATACCATCTTCGGGAGCAGGATCAATGTAAATTGCAGGAGGATTGCTATAACCAACACCAGTAGCAGTGACTTGGATAGATCCAACAACCAAACGACCCTCAGAGTCGATTACAGGATCGCTAATGTCTGCACCATTCGGGTTGATGAAGGTGATAGCAGGAATAAAGTCGTAACCAGAACCAGAGTTAGTGATTTCGATACCAGAGACCATGCCAGTCTCATCATCTACCTGAATTGTGGCAGATGCTTGTGATCCATTGATCAAATCAGACGGAGGAGTGATCTGAACAACAGGTGGGTTGTATGAAGTGTAACCCTGACCACCTCTGATCAACTGTGCATTCTTAATACCATTGACAAGAGTCCTACCAGCGGCAGCTTCACCGATACCAGTAGAAGAGAAGATAGAAAGTTTAGGTGCAAAGTTAAGTTCGTAACCTTTACCACCTTCCTTGACAATAATTCTATCAATCTCGCCGTTAGAACCAACTCTGGTAACTGCTTCCGCACCTTGACCAACAGTAGGTGACACATACTCGATAGAACGAATATGGAAGGTGTCTTGGTTGGAGATATTAACGAAGAATTTAATTCTAGTGTTGTTGTCCGTCAGAACATAGTCAATATATGGACGTTGAAGGACAGCATTCCTATTGATGATCAAACCGATCTCAGCAATAGGAGAATATGGCAGTGAGTCGTACTCCATAGTCATGGAGTCGCCACCAGAGAGATCTTCTACTGGTGGGATAACGAGTTCCTTAATAACAGAGTCGGCAAAACCAACATAGTAAAGGATTTGAGTCAGTTCAACTTGATCATTACCCGTTCTAGCACGAGGGGGATTGATAAAGGTGATCTCACTTCCAGAAATGGTGTAGTCAGTCTGAGGAATCAGCAGGTCACCGTAGATTGTAACTGCAAGGTGCTCAGCAGACACTGGGGACACAGGAGTGCCCAAGAATTTAAGATCAAACGTAGTACGAGTTCCATCAAAGAACTCCCATGGAGATTCAAGCGCCTGTCTCTTCTTGTTGAACTCTTCCAGGGAGATGCCAGGTGTCAGGATGGCATCAGGACCACGAACAATCTCATCATAATAGATAATCTCATTATCGATCATCACTGAACCTTCACGGTCCAGGAAACCATCAATCTGTTCTACTTCGATTAAGTCATCATATACCCCAACGTCCTTAATAAGAGATGTAGAAGATGTTAAAGTCTTCTGATCATACTCATCGATGTCGAGATACTTAATTAAGTTATTAAGTACATTATAAGGACGACCTGTTTTCTCCTGTGATCGATAATACTCGATTAGGAAATTTACAAGTTGCTCATCCTCATAGCGAATAAACTCTGGGAGTTGATTAGCAACTCTGTCAGAAATGTTGATCGTTTTTCCAAACATTTATCTCTTAGAAACAGGAGTCGAGTTCTGGATACGTGAAGGATCCAGTAGGGTAGTTGATTGTATTTATGTTGCTGCCACCATAGTTCCATCCGTTGAAATTGAATGGGTCAAAGGCGTCAACAGCACCAGGCTGAGTGTTAATATCTCTTGGGAAGATCCTCGGGTTGAACAACGTCGGGTCTACACCAGGTGGAATAGTGATTGATCCAGTTGAGGGAAGAACCACCACAGGAATACGAGTTGTACCATCAGGAGTATCAGCCACATCGAGAGGACCAACACAAACTTCGCCAGTTTCATAATCAACAGATCCAACAACGTCGTTCAGAACGACTTCCTTTTCATTTCTATTTGTTACCATGATGATATTACCAATACCGTCATCACGAAGGTTCACAGGAACCAAGGTTTGAGTTGAGGCAGTCTGACTATTGACAAGAACGTCTTCTAGGTCGGTACTACCACCAGCAATAGTATTTGAAGTAGTAGGATTCAGAAGAGAACCTGCTGCTTCACCAGCAGCGATCAGATCAGCAACATCTTCGGTATAACCAGTTGCATAGAAGGTGCCAGACTTAACAGAGGAGAACTTAGGTTTGCAACTTCCGCTACCACCATTGCCACCACCATTAGGATCGCCATCACCACCGCCGTTTCCGCCGTTACCGCCGCCTCCGTTAGGATCGCCGTCACCATCACCATCGCCAGTGCCGCCTCCACCGCCGCCAGAACCGCCTGGGTCGCCGTCTCCACTACCACCATACCTATTGGGGTCAGTGATTGGGTTATTAAAGTTCAGACACTGTGAGAACTGGTTACCAAAGGTAAATTTGTCAAGATTCTGACCGATACTCATTTGAGTAGTAGTACCACTGATAGCAGAATCAGCAGAGTCGATCATTGAGTTGAACTTAGACGGTTCAAGACGACCACCAAAGCGGTTATCTCTGTTTTGACCGTTATACTTATCAACAGACTTCAACACGGCCGCGGCAAGTTCATTTGCAGAGCGACTTGTGTTGTTTCCGTTGAATGCAAGATGAACTGTTGGGGAAATATAGAAAATAGTCGGGTCAACGATCACAGGTTGGATCGATGCCATGGAGTAATCAAGAAGTTGGTTCTTGATTCTCTGTTTTGTAGTAGTGTTCAGATTCACACCACTCTTTGTACGAACGGCAACATACACTTTGCCATATTCGGGCGGAGACAGCTTCTCCCCGCCGTACGCCGTCACTGATGCAGCAGAAGGATACAGTTTGCTGACCAGATAGGCATAGTCGTTCTCGGTAACTGCTCTATTTTGCACAGAGAACCCTTTGGGTGCCCTATACTTGATGCTCAGAGCGGATTCACGGTCCTCACCGTCTGCTGCTGTCTCAACAGTCTTCAATGTAATGGCATTAGGCAGCACAGGACGACCAATAGAGTCGATTGAACGTCCAATGAACCCAAATTTCTTGGCACCATTCGCTTCGGGACCATCTGTATCAAGATATTCGACAGTAATGAACTCATTGTCGATCAATTTGCGTCCCAAAACGCCATCACCGAAGGTAACCTTGTATCTAAGGTCCTCAGTTTCCTCTAAGAAGTAAGTTCTGGACGTAGATTCCAGTGCAGTGACGTTATCTGAGATAGAATACTCGTCAACTTCGACAGATTGCTCGTTAGGACGAACCAAAACCTTCATTCTGTCGGTATCTACGTTCTCAGCAGGGATTATATACTCAGGTTTCTTCGTATCATCAACAGTAAAACTGTATGTGAGCAGATTTCCTTGATAAATCAACATTTTGTTGAATGTTGCCAGTCCAGTTGACTGATCAACAGTCGCTTCAATGTCAGAAAGGTTCGCAAAGATGAAAGCATCGCCTCCAACAGTCGCTACGAACACATCACCCTTCATGATTGTGATCGAATCAGGGTAAGATTGTCCACCTGGCAGTAAAGTTGCCTTGGCGGTCATGGTTATACATGCTCTGGACGCTTTTCTAGACCTTGGAGTGTATCCAATCTGCTTAGCGATCCTAACAATGTTGTCTCTAACAGTAGCAGACTCCAAAAATGACTCATTCATCGACATGTTAGCCGTGAACGAAGCATAATATGTGTTGTATGCTAAGATATCAATCAAATATGAGGCAGCAGATCCCTCAAAATCATAATCAGAGAACTCTCTTCTGGTTCTCAGGTACGATTTTATAGATTCCTTAATTTCAAAGAAGTCTAGGGAGGTTAATTCTGATGGTAGTGCTGCCATTTTAGGTGCGTTCTAAAAGGAATTCGATTTCTTGGACGAGTTCTTCACCAACAATTCTATATTGGATCGATACATCGACCTCTTCCTCATTATCAGAGAGAATCACATCCACATTAACGACTTCTACACGCGGTTCTAGTCGAGTAATAGTGTTTTCAATCTCATCACGCAGATCTTCCGCTGTAAATACATCGAAAGGTTCAAATAAAAGTCCTCTGACACGAGAGCCTATGTCCATTTGGAAAGGTCTCTCTCCGAATTGTGTCATAACTAGGTTCCTAACTGCTTGCTTGATGGCATTTTCATTCGTTACCGAACTAAAATCCTCAGTATTAGGGTTCATCGAGAAGGAGATTGCGAAATCTTTATACCCTCTCGACAAAAATTGCTCAGATCGGAACCTGTATCTCGCCACTTTGTCTGATTTATATCAGTGTTCTTGTTTATTTATAGGTTCAGCGGCAGGATTATATTTTAGGAACTCCCTAAAAGTCATTTTCATCTCTCTTTGAGACATTCCGCAGTGCATTGCGGCGTGAGGAAGGTTCATTGTGGCATGAAAAAGTGCCTCATTCGACTCCCTCACTAGTTCAGGTGTCGTTTTCACCTTATCTACCTTGACCTCTATACTTTTTTTGTTTAACATTCCGAGATGTAGCTGCATATTTTGTGTTTTTAGATGATCCTTGACGGGTTACCTTGGGTTTTCCAGGCATCCAACTGGTTCCAGAGATCCCAACCTTTGCTCTTGTTGCCATAATACTCCTTTAAGGACATCAAGATGATAGCACATTAGGGCTGCCATACGCAACCATGCTATTACAAGGGTAAGACCACCCCATCCAACCAGGAGTTCCGACTCCAAGAGGGTCCAAAACGCGACCAACAGGAAGTTTGCAAGCAAAAACAGTCAGAGTCGAAGAGAAAAGGAAACGAATATGACCTAATCCTGCATTATCTTCGATAGTCAACCATGAACATGGCTCAGGAGTGGGCACTGGACACACACCTTTACCGCATGGGCACATGTAAATGATGATATTTGTGCATGTAGAGGCATGTGGAGTGAACACATCACCAAAAGTCATGGTCGGTAGACCATTTGTGAGCACCAAAGCCTTGACAGCAGTCAGTGGTGAGGCAGGAACTAGTGGTGTAGGGGGCCACCAGCATGTCCATTCCTTAATAACGATGCTGTAAGGGATCGGTGGAGTCTTACAGAACTGTACAGAGTGGACAGTAGGGGGTATACAGATGCCATGACCGCTACATGGGAGTCCTGTGATAGGTGCTACTGGTAATAAAAGTCCGTATGCCATGATTAATTAGTTAAAAGTCCTCGGGATTCTTTGCGCCATTGAACAAATTGTCTACATCAGTAGAGAAATCTGAGATTTTTGAGTCAAGTGTCTCTTCATAATCGAAATCTTCGTCATAAAATTTCTTCCAGGTATCATCTTCAAACTGAATGTCACTAATTTTATCAAATTTACCCTTCTTGTACTGCTTCTGCAACAGTTTTTTGTCGCCAGGGTCGTAAGAAGAGTTGTGAACCTTGCGATCTGGTATCGGTGGGTTGGGTTGAACCACCTCATTACGCTCATCGAAGATGCCACCACCACATTCATCGAAGAATGGGTTGCCCATATTACGTGCAGTCTGTCCAAATGCAATAGTAGCACCCGTACTCCAATTCTTAATACCCATAGTTCCTGAGTATGGACCCATCATGATACCAAGTTGGTTCATTAACTGAGGGTCAATAGCGATAGACAAGTCATTGACATACTCTAACGCGAACTCATTAGCGGGAGATGCGGATCCACTACCACCACCATAGATGATTCTGTATACGTACGACAGAGTATACCAGCAGGCACCACCACCGAAGTAACCTTGCATCGATGTACCGAACCCATTGTAGACTCCCTGCCTGTTCTCACCAGGATCTTCCCAGAAAGTATATCCAGGAGATCTGCCCTGAGTCTGGGCATTACCGCTTCCCTGAGGATAATACGCTGAATAGACATCAAGTACCCCATCGGGGTTTCCATCGCCCTGTGAGCGCCTTACATAGGTGTCCCAGCACTCTTCTGCTGGCATACCGTTAGACAGTCGTTTGATCGATGCTGTATAGAACGGAGGAGTTGTATAGGTAGCACCAGCACCACCAGACGGACCAATGTATTCAGGGTCGGTAGGTGGCAGACCATTACCAGGATCAGTGGTCGTAGGAGTTGTATAGTTCGTTGCAGTTCTTTCTCTGTATGATGCAATGTTCTCACCTAACCAAACTTTCAACTGTTCCATTTCATTATCACCGATGACATTACCATCATCATCTTTGATAGTGTTCTCCCAGTCGAAAGTGTTCTCGTCCAAACCAACAGGAACGAAGACAACATCATTACCACCAGAGGGATCCCAGTAGCAGCGACCTTCGATCTCACCACCTGCTGCTGCAAGGTTACGAGTACATTTCCAACAGTTCTTTGGATCATTGTCAACAACAACTTCTCTTGGTTGTGTCAGTGTAGGTTGTGGGAGGTTATGTAAGAACTCCATAAACTCTTCACCGACCTTACCCTTAGTTCTACCACGAACAGAGAGGTTGACTTTGAAGTGACCGTTGTCTGACTTAGAACCACAATACTTATAGACGATCCATCCGAATGCCCTACCAGTCTCTCTATCAATATACGGACAGGGGAGATCTTTGAATCGTGTGACGTTATAGAACTTAGGTTGTGGGATAGAAATACATTCGTTGCCTGAGTTCCAACCATACAGGTCAGACAATCTCTCATGAACTCTGTCTGCCTCAGCACCAGCATTCAGTGCCTGATTGTATTCCACATTGTACATATCTCTAAACGGTTCAACGTTTGAGATCAATGCTTTCAAATCCTTGAAGTCAGGGATTGCCTTACCAACTAGTTGTGGCATTCTGATCTTGACACAAGATGCAGGGATAGGACTACACAACTGAGTCTGTTCGATTTCATCAACCTGACCCACTTTGATATATCCTGTGGGGTACTTGGCATTGAAACCATTCATCATGGTTTGCATAGAACCAATAGTACCGTCGTCTAGAACACTAAGTTGTGACTTCTTCAAATCAGACTGCTGCCTGACTACATCTTTCAGAGTCTTGCGCTTTGCCTTTGCTGATTCTACTCTACCCTTATCATTAATGTCACCACCTGAGATACTAAAATCATTAGACTTAGGTGACACAGTATCTTTATAGACTTCCTGCGCTTTCTTGGTATTAGGACCGCGCATCCGATACTCTTCCTCTTCTAGTTCTACAACAAAGATTCTAGGAGGGTTGTTGGGATCAGGATCATAACCACGACCTCTATTCTTAATAGTGATTTCTAGGATAGAACCATTACCGTCTATCTTAGAAATTTCCAACTCAGCAGCTTTCATGTTCTGCTTACGACGGTCTTCACTACTAGAAGTTTTCAGTTCCTTCTCAGATGCTTTAATAACTGCCAGGACGGTTTTCTCCTCATCCTGGTCCATACCTTCGATTTTAATTTTTGAGTTCTTTGCGTAAGGATAGTCTTCCTGACGCTCCTGCATATTTTTCTTGAAGTCCTTCTTCAAGGTAGACTTTGTATTCTTCTTGATTCTCTTGAAGTTGAAGTTATAGTCTTCACCGTCATAGTTTTCTAGTTTGTTCGTTGGTGATCTGAATCTAGGAACTTCGTACTCCATCTGACTCACGACTTCCCTAGTCATATCCATAGCAGCATACTCATTCAAGATAACAGGATCTTGAATCACAATTTGCGGGTTCCTATATCCGAATCCCGCATTGTCAATCCTGACACTTTGAATCCTGCCGCGCTCATTGACAGTACAAGATACCTCTGCCTGGTCAAGAGTCTTACTGTGTACCAGTGCAGTCTTATCAATCTCTACTTTGTAGTAACTAAGTTGTTTGGGGAACTCATATACACCAAAGAATCCCGCACGATCCTTTACACCGAACCCAGCAATGATCTCAATCTGTGCAGCGTCCTTACCTTTTGGTGTAAAGATCTGTCCAGCAGTGAACTTACGCCCTCTGCCAGTCAACTCCATGTAACCACAGCGGAGTTTATTACCAAAGTATCCGTGCTCACCGATCTCCCATCCGTTAATAGTGTCACCTTGCTGGTATCTGTCCAGTCCACCAGTGATATAGCGGAACAGAATCGTAGTAGATTCCGTATCCACAGTCTTAAAACAGTTCTCTACATCACCATCTGCGAAGTTGGTCAGTGTAAGTGAGGTATTAGTTGTCTTCCAGGAGTCAGGTCTGATCTCATAGAAGTGTGAGTGATACTCTTTTGTGACATATTGCTCGTCACACACGCACTGGTCATCGTATTCATCACCAGTACCGATACTTCTGTTCGGACATTGGTTCCTATCACTGATAGAATACTGTACTGAGAAGATAGGACCCTTCCATGGGTACGTAGTATTGTACACATAGTATACAAACTGCGAGTCAAATGCCGTATGGAATTCCAAATACTTCGGTACAGCACCTTTGACTCCGCCGTTCTTACCGTAGATCCACTCAAAGTACGCATCACGATTCAGTAGTGGACAGTAGTCAGGGTGTCCCCAGCGGAAATCTGGTTTACCATTGCTACCTTTGTAACTTGCTGCGTAGGATCCGCTATACCTATTCTGTCGGAAAGTAGTAGGTGACCAGATTGCCTGACCATATGCATCATATAATTTCAGTCCACCGTTACCTGCATCAAACTGTGCCTCATAATTCTCATGCACATAGACAGCAGCAGTCGTTCCTCCGTTAGAGTAGTGTCCAGCAAGGTCAGGTTCTTCCCAGTCATACCATCCAGAGCGGGTGGCATAGTCAACTGGTGAGGAATATCCAATAGGACCGATCAGTCCTTTGTCTTCGTATACTCTTCTATTACCAGATCCTGAGTCTTGTGTGAACACATACCCAACAATACCCACATAGTCATACTCTTCATCGCGGGGATCCTTACAATCAGGTACACCAGACACACCACGTTCTAGGTTGACTTCCCCAGCAGGGTTAGCAGTATAGAAGTGATCCCTCTGTGATGTACTACTACTCTTGTAATACTCATACAAAGGTACTGCTGTCTCATTAGTGTCCGCATACTCTTGTGCATCTGCTAGTGTATTAAACACATAACCGATGATCTCAATATACACATACCCACTACCAGGACCCCCAGAGGAGGACGCAGGGTTGTACTCGTTATTGTTTGCTACTAACCATGTATCATTCTTATCATTCTCGTACCAATGGTGCAGTGCCTTGGTCTTACCAGGTTTAGCAGTTCGCGCACAAAAGAATACAGGAGAACCATTGCGGGGTTCTGCATTATATGATTTCTTTACACCACCACTTGTAGGTCCAGTCTGCTCACCTGTGAAGTCAGTAGGCCAACGTAATGTCTGTCTAGGGGTATACTTATGATCCTTACCGCCCCTATACCAACGGTAGATAGGTTGTCTTGTATAGTCGCACTCGTCTAGTTCAATCCCTGTCCCATCAGGATCAAAACATTGTTCGTCATTGTCTCCGATATAATATACACGATCACTTGCAAACACAGCAGTTCCAGGACCATCATCGTTAAAGGTGATCCTGTAATTAGTGCCTGGTCCTGAATGATGAGCATGACTTTCATAGTCTCCGTTAGAGGGACGTTGCCATGTCTTCTTGTATTCCCCTCCATCATCGACGTTAGGGAAACTCCGACCAGTTTCATTAATAAAAATTGCCATTAAGGTTCTAGGACTTTTATGCGCTCTTCCAACATATTTAGACGCACATACAGATCATCAAAGAGTTGTTTGATGTTCAGATAGTCCTGATACCCCTCAGGTTTGTACTTAATCATATCCGCCCCTGGTTGAGGCATCCGCCCTATCGCTTTCTCTACGGTACTTAGACGACCACTCAGGTTCTCCATGCCCTTTGCAATCATCTCCATGTGCTCCTTGTATACATCAAGGAATTCAGTGTCGTTCATAGTTTAATCTCTCAGGGTTCGACGCGGTTTTTTCAAGCGTCTTCGGATTTTTTTAGAATAATAGATCCATCTATATCCTCACTCCATTCTAACATGGTGCCCTCATGCCATCCTAACTCATCTATTAGTTCCTCAGGCAGGGTGATGAAACAGTTATCTTCATCGTCTACCTCTACTGGTAGTGTGAATCTCTTCGACATACGCTTTGTGCTACTATGATTCTATATAGGGTCTGATATTTTTACGATGTTTCAACCGTAACACTACCTCTGTATTATCACACCAATACTGTTGTCGGATGATATCGGTTACCTGGGATAATTCATGTGCAGGGTGGTGTAACATAAATCCATCTCCGAGGTATATACCACAGTGATTGCATGTTTTCCCCTCCTTCCAAGAATAACCGCCTTCTAGGCGGTCCAGGAACAGTCTCATGATCATTACGTCCCCTACCTCAAAGTTATCGATGGGGGTGGTTTCCCATAGAGATCCTTTGTAGACTGTGATAGCGCCCCCCTGCCTCTGCACCTCCTCTTCGATTAACTGAGGTTGAAACAAATACTTTCTTTGTGCTGGGTAGTCAAACAGATCCCTACCATAGTAATGATTGTAAAACTCTCGGACGATCTGGTAACACCCTCCCAGACTCTTGCCCTTGAAGGCACGAGGCCAGGGGCGACCTACCCACTCCTTCCAGACCTCTGCAACCTCATAGTTATATGGGCGGCGATCATCTGGAAGGTTGCTGTGAGACATAGTGAAATGTATGTGAGTTCATCCCTGAGGGAGATGTTTTTACCTGGGAAATTTTTTGTGGGTGGGGGAAACGGAAACATGAATAATATCTCGACCGCTCTGGGATACTGTTATAGCTTAGACAATAGGTACTTTTTAATATACGGTTACTGTCATTTAGTGGGACAGATTAACTGTCCCCAGTAACAACATCATAACAGTATCCTTCCATGATTAGGTAGTCACACCACTGTGTATATTGTGTGAGTTGTTCATTCAAACCAGTGTCAATCAGGAACTGTGCTAGATCAATTTGTTCATCAGGTGGTAGACTACCAGCATCATAAAGATCTAGCAGAGTTTCATACTTAGCGGGGATACTCATTGTGATGAATAGCGGAGTGAGTCTGTGAGTGCTTGTTGATAGTTAGTGAAGGGACCATACTTAGGACAACCGTCGTAATCGTATCGCCAAAAGTGTTTACGACGGTCCTCCCAGATCTGTACACTAACAGGGGGATTAGTATCGAGTTTAATACTTTTACTCATTGTACATCACTGGGGTGGGTGTTGTCAATCGTCTCGTAATACATGTCCTCATAATCTAACCCGTCATCATCATCACTGTCTAGGATGTCATCGATCCAGTCAGTCTGTGGAATTTCATTCATAGTCTTCTGGGTTGAATCGTTGGTTTGATTGGTGTTTCCTTGTGGAAAAGTCTGTGGAATTGTCATCAGTGTAGCGGCGAGAATCGTTGCCTCCATACTGTCGTTTTTCCCTAATAGATTTGGGGCGACGAGAGTTATGCAGGTCGTTTCGTTTGTAAGTCCTACCCATGAGATTGGTCGATTAGTAGTCGATCAGAGAACAATGTAATTATGTAGCAAACGGGCAGTTATGTCAAGGGGTTTGTGACAGTAACTGTGCCGTCCTGTGAGTGTTGACAAGGAGCGCGTGATCGTATACACTCCAAGGTGACATACTTATGAGACATTAATGAGATGAATTGAACAGACAAGTAGATTTATTTGTATATTTAATTAATTCACAGTATTGTGGAAAACGTTCCGCAAACTGTGGAAAACTGTATCAAACTGGGATAACATTAAAGGTGAGGGCAACTCTATTATCTGAGGGATTTGATTCATATCCATGGGTAAGATTTGATGGATAGATGAGAACATCACCCTGAGAGTAAGGAACTGTTGCCTCTTGTAAGTTGAATGCGGTCATTGTTTCAAATGGGAGCATCATGACAGGGAACATTTGAGACATGACATTTCTTTTGAATTTAAGAAATGCATGTTGTTCTGGGTCGTAGTTAATGAAGAACGTAGCAGAGAATAAACAATTAGAGTGCTCGTGTGGGGCATAGATAGCACCCTTAGATGCTAGTTCAACATAACAGTCAGAGATAGCAAAGTTTGATGCATAAGAGAGACCTGATTCGTTGTGCTTTCGTGCTATGTCTAAGAAGGCAGATTTAAGATCTGGCATATCTTCTAAGATCTTATTTGTTGGTCCTATCTGTTGGACATTATGGCAGATTGCATGGCGGTCGTGGTCAACGAAATCTTCATTCTTCATCCAGTTAAGAACAGGTTGAACGAAATCTGTGAGATCGTATTTTGTAACGGGCGTCATGAATAACCCGTAAGTTTCAAACTGAACTACCTCATCGAGAGTATCAGAGAGGTTGACTGTTTTATCTGCCATGATGTGAAGAATTGAAAGTGGTTGACGTATTATATAGTGATGTTGATTTAAGGGGCGTTGTAGACGCTCTCAGCGCACTCGTAGAGCGTTGTTGATCTTCCTTTGGATGTCAGATGTGGGGCGGATAGCATCAGCGGTTGCCTCTAATCCATCTGCAATCGTGTGACGTACTTCTGGGGAGTTGTAGCAAAGGACGCCGATGATTGCAACGAGGATGAGTTTAGTCATTTGAGTGAGTGAAGATGTAGAGGAGAGAATAAAATAAAATTGTCATTGTAAGAGAGATGTAAATTTTATCTGTGCTGCTTCACTAATAGCAGGAAGATAACCGAGTTCTGATTGTTGATCTAGTGCGTCGAGTTGATCACTAGTTAAGTTGTGGGAGATTCTATATTCTTCCCATGCCTCATCATAACATGTTTCGTAGAGAGATTCATGATGTAAAATACTCATCAACCCAACCTCATTGAAGAAAAGAAAGGAACGATTGAGACACCTTGTGCAGTGTTCATTGAGACATACCAATCAAAGTTCTTTGCAAAAACTCTATCGTTAGGTTCGCCATTCTCTTGAAGAATAGCATTAAGGCGAGACTTAGTGGTGTTGGACTGCCAACCGCCATCAAATAAGCGGATGAAACCTTCACCGATTTCTGCAATTTTGTTGCCGTGAAGTCTCACGATTGAGATCTGCTCTTCTTCGTTGAAGTGAACAGTGGTGTTGCCTGATGTCCAGTTGGTTGAATTAGCGATGGCGGTGTTCATTGCCTGCTCGATTTTACGCATGATGTGAGGTTGAAAGGTTTGCGGCGGTGGTGGGTTTGTTTCCCCCCCTCGCTTGTTCTTATTGTAGTCTATTTGGGTGCCCCTGTGAAGGGGTTTCTTGAAAATTGGGTACAGTTCGCTGACTGGCACATCAGCGGTCGAATTCTCTATATTCTGCGATGTATTGTGTGACTGCTTCGTTTACATATGCTTCAATCAATTCCTTTGCTTCACATACAGTATCAGCACCGAAGATCTTTTGATAAATTGTCACGCCGTTGTTCAATTCTTGGCGCTGGTTCACACGATACTTAGGAGGATTCACGTTCCCGATGTGCTCACCGTCGAGATCTTCGGTGATAGTGAAAGAGGGATAATCCTCGCCAGTGATCCACACTTCCTCAAAATAGTTAATTTTGTCGAGGTCGCGTTGTGATTTCTGAATGATGAGCATTTTAATGCGGGAGAGTTGTTGTATATATGCGGAGATTATTGACCGTTCAGGAACTCATGCAGCGCCTCATCATAGTCTTGCTTTGTTTCATATGTGCGACCATGGATTGTGCGCGGATAAGTTGCATCAAGTCCCGCAGATGCTACCATCATGCAGTCTGCACGATCATAACCCATTTCAACTAGATTTTCGACGTAAGGATTGTTCATGTTTGGTTTGTAGATAGTGAGAGAGTTTAGTGAGTCGTTGATGTTATCGAATAGATCAAACATTTGCGCTCTCCCATGCATCGTAGAACAGATCCCATGCCTCTTGTTGATGCACAAAGGATGCAATCCCTGACTGGTCAGATACCCAATCATATGCCATATCGATGTCTGCGTTGGTATCAAGGACGAAGGATTGCAGACCTTCGATTGCATCGATGAATGCTTCGTTCTTGTGGATCATGTTGTTTTCGTTTTTCATACATCCATTATAGGCACAGGATCCAGGATTTCGCTGGTGATCTTGTGCCACCTTGCCAACTGGTTTTATTTGCCGACTCCACACGGATCAGAGGCGCTAGATTCGAGGTCGGAGATGTTTACATCTTCTTGATCCAATAATTCAGGATAATACTCATTAACCTCTTCAATCAATTCTTCTACACTATATGAGTCAAGATTGTGATCTAATTGATCATAAACCAGTGCAATGAGATCTTTAATATCAAGACCATCAATCACGCGGTTGATGTAGTCGTCTTGCAGTTGATCGCGGTCGATGATGTTGTCCTGAGTGTTGCTGGTCATGATCAATTAGCGGGTGTGATTTCGATCTTAGAGTAGTAAGGTAATTCTCTCATTACCCACTGTTCTAGTTTGTTGTTCTGTGACTTAATGCCCTTTTGTGTTGTTGGTTTTGTGGGCATTGTACGTTGAAACTCGATCACTTTGTTGTCACAAGTTTCAACGCGAATGTTGTACGTTTGCGTGGTAGTTTGCATCAACAGGCGCAGGGAGTGTAGGAATCAGGGCATTTTGTGAAATTAAAATCGGTGACGGTTGCATCACCTGCGAGGCGCTCATTCACCTCATTTCTGAATGTTTGTGCAGTAATTACAGACCATGAGTAAATGTTCTTACCATAATCGTTCGGGAAAGTAACACGCTTGATGAAACGTTTGACACCTTCATCAGCGATGAATGCTTCTGGAAAAAAGTCAACGATGCAGACTGAATTAGTGATTTGCATGTGTGAAACTCTTGAACTTTTATACAATACACGATCTGAGGTGCTGTGCCGTTATCGTGTGCAACTTAGGCGATTGGCACACCTCACCAGATCGGTGGGCATGGTGTAAGGTTGCTCACGTTGATTGTTTGATAGTCTGTCTTGCTATTCTGCTGCTTGACGTTATCAATATCAAAATATAGATCAATAGTGTCAACAGTGCCATGGTATTGACGAGAGAGGACATCATCGAGTTTAGTGCGATTCTTTGCACTGATAACATCATCGAAACCAGTCACTTCGCCTGCTGTGTTGAAACGAGGTGCAATGCGAGGGAGAACACTAACGAAGAGAATCTTCTCGATGGTATTACACTTGGGAGCGTAATACAAACGTGCCGCTTCACCGACTGTGGTATTTGCATAGTTCTTGATATTCTTGTTTACGTTGCTGTTAATTGCTTTGGCAAGAATAGCAACAACAAGATCACCATCAGAATTAAATCCTGCGATGTCGATGTCAAATGTGCCACCGAATGCATCCTCTTGAAGTTTATATTCAAACTTCCAATCATACTCAGCGAGGTCAGGATTAGCATTCAAGACCTCATCAAGCAGCACAGAATGCAGAGCGTCAGTACGCTTGGAGGAGCGAACATTCTGGAAAGATGTTGAGAGGAAATCTTCTAAAATCATGGTCATTTGTTTCAATAAACATACAATACAGGACCACGAGGAAAAATCTACCAATCGTGGTCCAGTTCGCGAGGTGTCACATTCATGTTAAAACTTAGCGTTAATCGATTAGTGTCATGTTTCTGCAATCTTACGCCATGACGTACAAACGAAGGGAACACAATTAGATCACCCTCATTAATATCAGGGTGCAACACTGGTGACTGTCTGAAAATGTGTGTGTAACCTAGAATGGTATGATCTAGATTCATGTTCTCAAAATAGAATTGTCCATCCTTTTCTTTATCGAACTGAATGAAGATCACACCAGAGAAGTTAATGAAATCAGGATAGTTTACATGGTTGTGTGGTTCTTGTGCATGACCACTGTTATATAAATTCAACCATGAATTAACTATCTCGATGTCACAATTACTAGGGAAATACTGATACAGATAGGGTGCTAGGAGTTGTCCGAGTTCTTCGGGAGCGACAACATCTTTCTCCTCAAAATAAGTCGTGTGAACACTACAATTCCAACGACCCTCAGCATCAGTAAGGAGATGCCTAGCAGACTCCAAAAGGGATCCGAAGATCTCCTTGTGTTTGTGAATGTGTGCTTGGTGGTACTTTATCGGAAACAGTGTTCGGGTCATCAGGGACAACTAAGATCAATTTTTTAGTGTAGTCATATGCATATGTGGTACGATTGCCATGGATACCCCATCCCAACCAGTACCATGCATGATGCATGTAATGCTGGACAGTTTGTCCTCTACCTTTCAACACAAGTTGAAACTCTTGCCACTGATTCTCATTCACCATGTAGCGAAGTTGTGTATCAAAGTCACTCGGACTCCCCCCGTATGCGCGGGCAAATTGGGCAAGTCCGTCATATCTGTTCTGCGAAGTCCATTGAATCAGACCATATCCTCCACGCAAACATGCATCGTAAGGAACGATTGCACCTCCCTCACATATTTGATGTTGGAAGTTGCTCTCTTGTTTGATGTTACCGAGTACAGTTGCGATGGCATTCTTATCATGAATGCCACGCTCTTGCAGGAAATCAGTAACCCTTACCTCAGCAGGTGTGCATCCAACACATTCAATTCTCGGTGCTGGTGGCAGATCGTACATAATCATCTTGGTCAGTTTCGTAGTTCAAAATCTGAGTATAATCGTCCAGATTGGATATGTCAATAGTACCTAGGATCGCTAGGTTGGACTCTATCCAACTCGGACAGTTGTGGGGATTTGAGCAACTCATGTCTGTAATCCAGTTCTGAATACAACTGGGTTAGAAGGTTTTGTAAGTAGTCTGACTTAATGTCCTTACATGTAGTCATTAAGTCTAGTGTCTTGTTCTTTGCATCTTCCAGAACGAAACAGTCCCGAGTGCGAACATCGATCCCCGTGGTCATGCGAATCCTCCTCCTTTGTGTTTAGCGTCAATTACTTCAACATGGTCACAATAGTCAGCATAGTTCCACCACGCTTCAATTACTTGCATGTAGTCATCAACAATCTTGACAGATCCATCGACACAAAATATCTTATATCTGTGTCGATTGTATGGATCAGCAGATGTATTAGTGAAGAATTCAGGCAATCCAGTCATCGGAATTCTCGGCACATTTCATCATAACCTGCACCCACGGGCACAGATTTACAGAGTCGTGTCATCTTCCTATCTTGGATGTCTGACACTGTACCGATAGCATTGACACCAATGATAGTGCCAACAACTAAAACAATACCGAGGAGAGCGAAACGCATGATCAATAATCTGGTGTGTACTATGCTAGGTCTTACGCTTAATACTGTGCTGCCTAGTGTTAATTACTTCTGGAACTTACCGTGCTTAAATGTAGCGTACTCAGGGTTGTTGACCCAACGACCCTCAGCGCAGGACCATACGATAGGCAGCGGTGTGGGTTGTGGAGCGTTGTGAGCAGTCTTGCGGAGCAGTTCACGAGACTCAGCGAACAGTTCGTCGAGAGTGAGGCGAGCAGGGCGAACACCGTACATGGTTGGTTCCGTTGATTACTTTGTAATTATAGGGTCTGAGGCGACCCTGACAGTATTTAGTATGCCACTAAGATATGTGGACACCCTTGTGTGGACAGATCGCGCCAAGACTGATACGAATGTCATTCGTGGGCGGTTCGCCGTCGTGCTCTAATAGTGAACTAAACACAATGATTCTACCCTTCTTAAATGCTACTCGTTGCCCATTTGCAAAGGTAGTATCACCGTCCTCACCATATGCATGGTATATGACACTAGTAGCAGGACGATTGAAGTCTGTATGTGTCTGTGAGGTGTGTCCAGGGTTCTGTGCATTTACTAGCAGTCTATGCACATGTGTGAGTGGTAGATCCTTACAAATATCCTTCATGATACATTCATTGAAGTATGCAAAGAACCAATACCATGGTGTCTCATTCGTGAACTCATTATCTCTGATGACAGTGTTACCCCAGAATCTTGCTTTCTTATAGTCACCGTATGGTGTGTTGTTATAGAAGAATGGGAAATCTGTTGAGAGATAGTTACCCACATCATCTATAATCCAGTCTGGAAAGTATCCATCAATAATTCTAATATCACTCATGATAGTATAAAGTTCGCTGAAACGGTTATTCTTGCTTGTGTGGTGTCTGCCTGTGGTGTCACCTGATGATGAGTGTAGGATGGAAATATAATTATATCACCTTCCTTCACATCTGGGAACCATGTGTTCGTTGCAGGATAATGTTTAGTAAAGTATCCATGATGCACATCCTGATTAGGATTGTAGAATACAAAACTACCATCAGTTTCAGGATTATATTGTAGGAAGTAAGCACAACTAAATGCTGTGTTATCTCCTCCACAATGTGTGTGTACCTCTTGTGATTGCCCTTGCTTATATACATTTATCCACGCATCGCTCATTTTGATGGTGGTCTTGTCCTTTCCACCCAGTTGGACGTGCATGTCCATGAGATTATCGGAAATATAGTTGTTGAACATCTGCCATGAAAAATCGTCCCGATTCGTGTCACTTTCAAAGGACGACGAAACAGAACAATTCCATTCGGCAGGTTGTGTGAGTGTTGCTGTACCTAATTCATACAGCAACATTGCTTTCAGTGACTCATGATTTCTCACTTCCCCATGGTAATACCATTTAGGAAATAGATTTTGTACTTTACCCATTATGCAACAAGAGAGAGGGGAGGAATGCCTTTGACGAAGATAGCATCAACGACATTTTGCAGACGCTTGACAACATGCTTGCCATAAGTCTTGTGGACAGGGACAGTAACGAAACCAGTGGGTTTGTTGTAGAAACCCCACTGACATGCTGTAAGTTCACCAGACTTCAAACGTGCAGCGTCATTCTTATCTAGGCGGATAACACGACCGATAGTCTGTGCCATCTCAACCACGTTAAGGTTACGCAACAAAATGCAGTGAGTGAGACCAGGGACGTTGATACCTTCGCTGAGGATACTGTAATGGAAAACAATGAACTTGCGACCATCTTCTTTACCCCATGTTGTAAGAGTATCGAAGAATACTTCACGAGATACTTTCTTACCGTTGATGATAGCACCGAACTTAGATGTAACGTGCATGACATCATAACCACGCTCTTTGAGGTCAAGGAGCAGAGTTGTGCGAGATACCATGTTACCCAACACACGAGAAGAGGGAACAGCAACCAGAACTTTACTGGCGTGTGTCTCATCAAGGTTGTCAAGAATGTCACGCACAGTGTCAGCATCTACATCGTGGATGTTGTGCTTGGTACGCTCGTTGTCTGTCTCGAAAGGAACAATCGTGGGACGGAGAATGTGACCCTGCTCAATGAGTTCAGGAGCAGGAACGTTGCAGATAACACTACCATAGATGTCAGTATTACCCATCGAACGAGAGTGACGACGAGAAATACGAGGGGTGGCAGTAAAGAAGTAGCAACGATCAGCGACCATGGATGTTGCAGCAGTGCCAATGAAGAAGGACTTGCCAACACTGTTGTGTGCCTCATCAAAGTATGCACAGTCGATAGAAATACCGCTGTCAATGATCTTAGGGAGAGAATGATAGGTGGTGAAGATGATGCGATGTGTCACCATAGATGCACACATCTTGTCGAACATTTGAATGCGATCGATCTTAGTTGTGCTGAAATGCTTGGTCTCGCCACTGTGAACGTGAGCAGGAACAAGGTCAGGACGAACAACACCAGGGAACGACAGGAACTCATCGCAGAGTTGATTAGCGAGGAGAATGCGAGGAGCAACCACAACGAAGGTCAGAGGGCGCTCAGCAGCGTCCATGAGGCGCTTGGCGTGTTCGATCATGATGATGGTCTTGCCACCACCAGTAGGCACGATAACCTGACCTTTGTCAGCGTCCTGCATTGCAGCGAGTGCTCGTGCTTGGTGGGGACGGAGAGTGATGGTCAAGGCGTGTCTGTGTCGTTACTATAAATTATACAGCAAAAAGGGGTGCTTAGCACCCCCTTGTGACAGTTATTCAATCGGACAGCGGACTCTCGCGCTTCAAGAGATGATACTCTTTCTTTAACACACTCTCCACATAGTTACTGATTCGTGTGTCTTCTTCTGTCTCGTAATACTCTTCGATTACGGTTTGTTTGTAGTCATAATAAGTCATCGTTCTGTGATTGATGGTAACATTTCATTGCCTGGGTGATCATTAGTCTTGCCCCTATATGCTTTGCTATATGCAAAGTGATCACTATCTAACTCTAACTCCTCCCAGTCCCATTCTTGAACAACTAAACAACATTTGTTCATTGGTCGTTTAGATCCTGGTGGATTAGGTTTCTCGCTAACACACAGCAGCAAATGTGTGTCATCGATGTAATTAATATACCCTTCATGTCCTCTCCACCTACATCGTGCCCCAACAGATAGGGACTTAACGATATTTCTGATCTCTAATGCTGGTGCTTCTGAGATGAATAAGGGTGTAGTCATAGTGTTAGGTGTGAAGTTGCTTGACCGTATTCTCCTCTAATCATGAGATTAAAGGCGAGAGAGTACCTCCTATTTGTATCTTGGTTTGGTTGTACTGAGTGTACCAGATCTGAGGGGAAGATCACGACCATACCGTCCACTGGTTGAAGTGTCCACCGTGGACTGTTATACACATTAAATGAAACTCTATCAGGATCCAGTGTGTGATACTTATGATTTGTGAACACTAGACCACCACACTTAGGATTTGTCTTCAAGTACACAATGCCACTAAACATGCTGTTTCTATGTGCATGTTCATGTGCAGATTCTAAATGATCATGACAATTAATCCATGAACATGGTATATCAATTATATATTTCTCATCGATACCCATCGTGCCATAGATATACTCTTTGACATGTGGTTCGATGAAGTCCATGATCTCAGGTAGGTCAGCAATCACATTTTGATTGACTGATTGACTACCTCTCCACTGTTCTTTCTGTTGATACTCTAAATTCTCAACGTCATCAATGACGTAGGGCAGATTATCACCAACTGCACAATATACAGGTGATGAGAACAAGGGGATAATCTCAGATGAAATTTGCATTAATTAGGATCCTATTCTTGTGCTCACTAGGACTGTATCCTGTGTGCATGTGTCGTCCGTTGAATGTTAGGAGTCTGTTCTTCTTTGGTTGCACACGAACGATGTCGTGATCGTTCTTGTCTCCCAGAATAATAGTGTCGCCATCAGTATCGTTGACATAATAGATACACACCTTATGTGGTTTTTTGGAGTCTACATGAAAATCATGACGAAATACATTAGGGTTATACAGTGTCATATCTGCGCGTACACGTAGACATTCTTTGCACTGTATTTCCTCTTGCATCTTTGCTACTAAGTCAGCAAAATCAGGGTCTCCATCAACTGTCAACCAGTGATTGAAACCATGTGCTTCTAACTTATCAGATCCATTCGTCAACGTATGTTGATAGAACCAAGGAAACTCCCACCCCATGAGTATATCGTGGAGGTGAGAGTGATAGTCAGAATCGAGGAAATCATCGATGATCCTCATGTCTGAGATGCAGGGCGGTCGCAATTTCATTAATCAGATTTTTCTTTTCAATGGGTACTTCGCCTATCTTATGATAGTATTCCTTTTGTAAGGAAAACAGTGCATGACGCAGAAGAGTTTTCTGCTCTTCGTTAAGCATTTGAGATTTAAGGAACATGGTCATGGGTGCGGAGACCACTACTATTTAACTGTTTACCCTCAGATGATAGCAACTGTATCATCTACTGCAATACCCCTTGTCAGGATTCGGTGACTCGTGGTTTGAAGTTGATATTCAGTGCAAGGCGGTATCCCTCACTTGGTGATGATGAAGCATGTAATTGCTTACCATCGAACACAACCATTTTACCACGTTCAGGTGCAACACGCAACTGACATGCATGTTGAAATATACTCATCTCATCAGTGAAGAAGAATGTATCTCCATCACTGTTGTTAATATAATATAGTGCAGTAGTATGATCCTCCTCAAAGTCTACATGTGGGCAATGATGTTTTAATCGGTCAGGAAGAAGGCAACCAAGGCGCACCCGATACACATCATTAAAATCTTGATTAGCACCATCAGCAATAATCCTCAAAGCAGACTCTAATAAGTCATAGTATTGTGATACAGGTTGATAGTCCATCATCACAACATGTGAGAATGAACTATTATTGAATTTACCCTCGTAGGGTGAGTATCCATCAGCAAATGTGGTCTCTTTAACTAGATACCATGGGAACTGTTGTTGTGTCACCAGTTCCTCAATCTGATCCTGAATAATCTCAGGCAGAGGATAACTAGAACTCAATAACATATTGTTTTCTGTCGCTGGGTACATCTCGTGGATACATGCAAGGGATAGACATTGACAATCGTTTACCACCAGGGAACGGTTTGTGATACGTTCTAGCAGGAATATACATCACATCACCAGGTGACAGAGTGACATCTAGGGCAATAGTGAGTTCTTGTCCTGCTTTATTAGGTAGGTATGGATTATCAGTCATCTCAATGAGAGCAGAACATCTCTCTTCGTAGACATTCCAGTGTGTCTCACCATCAATCTGACATATAAAATTGGGAGGTAGATCCCAATGGGCACCAAATGATTTACTGCCCTCTTTGGCACTGCCAAATATGTGTGCATCACAGTTACAATCATACAGTGATTCGATATTCTCTAAGAGATTATCTACTGCTGGATTGTAATGACCATACTGTTCAATGATGAACGTGTGTCCTTCATTGATTGCTTGAAATAGTTCATGCTTATGGGGCACACCTGTCTCATACCATACTTCAAACTTCTCAGGTAACAACAATCGACGACCCTCTAAGTTGAGGACCTGAGTACGATAATACCATGGATTGTTGAAGCAGTGAGTAACATTATCCCAATCTACATATTGCTTAGGATTAGTTAATGCTTCCCTCCATACCATTGGTTTGTCACCACACTGGAAGAGATCAGGATTAAGGAATGGAAGTATAAGTTTCTGCATTAATCCCACTCCATCGCTTCATGTCCTGTTGGGTTGTTAGGGAAACCAGAGAAATTCATACTAAATGCAATACGTTCACAGTCTGTGTTTGGTTGTGTTCTATGTTTCAACCATGATGGGAACATTATATACTCATACTTTGCCATTGGTACAGTCTTCCAATCATAACTGTATCCATATGTTCGTGCCCAGTCATCATATGGGGCATCAAGTGGGCAGTGTCTGAGTATATCTTCTAATGGATTCCTGAACTGGATGTGTCCACCCTTGGCATCCTTCTTCAAATAATATACTAGTGAGATGTGTGATTTACCATGTCCATCTACATGGCAGTGCTCACCTGTACTATCACCTTCCTGATGCTGATTCGCCCACATGCTATCAAGATACATGTGCCAATCCTGTCTGTAATGTAGAGTATTCAACCAGTAGTCTTTGACATCATCAAGGATAGGAAGTGTCAACCAATCATATACTGGATCATTGAACAATCCATCACCACCGACAGCAGCAGTGGATCGACCAGTTTCTAATGCCCACTCACCTTTCTTTGAATCGACAAAGAAACTATCTAGGGCATCAAGTGTCTTGTTGAAGTTCTCTTCACTCGGGACTATATATCCGCGCCTGGTGGGCACGGGGAACAGATCTAGATTCATTCTCTTTAATGATTGACATCATGTCGTGACGTGTACGTTGTGGAATAAAGTTAAACGAGATACTAATACGATCTTCGTTTGTCATATTCTCTCTCACACCATGTGCTTGCCATGCTGGGAATAACATAAGTCTACCAGGCACAGGAGGATATGACCACGTTGAGTGTGTATGTGGCACCTCTGCTGTACTCATATCCTCAGATGTTCCCACTGAGTGTAACACATAACCCTCAGTAGCATCGCGATGAAATACTAACCTACCACACTCACCTTCGGGCACTTTAACATAGAATGCACCAGACATCACAGCGCCAGGGTGTGTATGCACCTCGTTATATCCACCGTTATTGTTGATATTGATCCAAGCATTCGCATACTCAATGGTAGTGTATGGTGTACCATATGACTTGAATGCTTCTATCGCTTTCTCTTTAATGTTGATGAGTAGTTTCTTGAACTCATCACCTTCAAGGTCATCATCGTTGATAACTTGCTCACCCATAAAATCAGGGGACTGATAGTTCAGTAACCCCCGATTGCTTCTATCTTTTCCCTCCATAGTATTAGCGACATGGTACACAATGCGTTCCATCTCTTCTAAGTCAATGTCAAGATCCACCCACCAGACAGGACTGGGGAAAATATAGTCTAGATTCATTATTTTGCTCTGTTCAAAGCATCTGCACCAGCGTTATCTGACTCCCAGTCTGCATACTTTTCATACCCAGGACGTGTACGAACTTTGATCTTTCTCTTCTCTTCGATCTCTTCTTGAATCCATGGTTCTGCATCTTCTTTGAGAACAAGAGTACGGAACAGATTAAGAGTTTCGAGACCACCTTCAAGTTTGACAATCTCATCACGCAGGTTGTTCATCTCAGTGAAGTCAACCCTAGTCTCTTGATCCTCAAAATTCATGCTAGACAACGAAGCATTCATATCAGTATACCTCTGATACTTAGTGCGATGTTGATACACTAGATTGCGCCAGAGATCTTCCAGCGACTTGACTGCTTCCTCAGCACTATTGACTTCCTCAATAGTTTCTGGTTCATACTCAGGCAGTCCTTGAACATCTTCAAGCAACTCTTTGGACATAATTACTCCTTGTAAATGGTTTCTTTTTGATACTGGTACGATGATGGCAGTGTTTGACACCAATCATACATCTGTTTGTTCCAGTTGTCAATCTCACTCTCTGCACCCTGTAATGCAAAGTCGTCACGAACAGGAGATAACCCATTCTGTAAACGTTTGAGTTTTAACGTATGATTATTTAGTGGGTTAAATCCCATGCCTGCACCAACATAGCGCAGACCATCATTGTGTGAGGGATCACCGATCCACTCGTATGATACATGCTTCTCACTACTATACCTCACGAAGAGGTTATCTAGTGATGCTGTGCTCATATCATAACTAACTTCATTAGCAACATACTGCCAGTATTCTGTATCTCTATTAGAGAAGGCATAGTGGGCAGCAATAAAGTTCTTGAACCCTTCAATCTCTAAGTCTGATACTAGATTAAGCATGTCCACTTCAATACGTGGAACGAAACCATCACGACCTGCAAGATTATTACATAGTCTGATGATCTGTTCGTGTGTAGTTAGCAGACCAGTTGCTTCTAGTGGTTCAACGAAGCAGTTAGATAGTCCTACTGCACATACATTCTTCTCCCACGATTTCTTATGCTTACCATTTCTGAATGGTACATGTCTGAATGATCCAATATCATCAGCACGTTTGATACCTCGTGTACGTGCAACATATGCATGTAGATCTTCCTCTGCTTTCTCTTTGGTAGAGAATCCAGATGAGTACACATAACCACAACCAGATCTCTCCCACAGTGGTACATCCCACACCCAACCATTCTCAATGGCAGTGCAGTTTGTGGTGTTAGTTACTTCCTTCTCAGGATCTTCATGTGGTAGATGACATGTCACTGCACCATCATTAAGTAGACAACCACCACCATCTACATGGAATGATTCAAAGGGAACACCCATGAAGTTTTCAAGTAGCAGTGACTTGAACCCTGTGCAGTCAATGTATAGATCATACTCTAATCGTTGACCGTCAGTAGTAGTGAGTGCTGTGATATATCCACGCTCATCCTTCTCACAACCACCTACATCACCCTGCATGTAGTTAAGTCCTTCACAATAGTTGTTCTTCAACCACTGTCCAAACTTAATTGCATCCATGTGATATGCAGTGTCAGCATCATGGTTCCAGTTATCATGCTCACCTGTCAGTTTATTCTGCCAAGCAAGATGACCCACAGCATTGTGTGAGCGAGAGAATGTGTCACGAGGATACTTATCAGGTTTGAGTAGATTCAGAGCAAACCATGACATCCAACCATGAGGATACCTCTCCTCAATGATAGGCACTGCCTTACCAAAGGGATAGTCCCAAGTTTCTCCTTTCTGGTAGAAATCGTTGAACCTGATGTTTACTTTGTATGTGGATCCTGTCTCCTTCATCCACATCTCATCCTTCAAGTCAAGGATGGCAAAGAAGTCATTAATCTGACCAAGTGTAGACTCTCCCACACCAATAATGGGATAGTTCTTACTCTCAATCAGTGAGGTTTTAATATGTGGGCAGAGTTTCAAAAGGGCGGCAGCGGTCATCCAACCAGCAGTGCCGCCCCCTACAATGAGGACATTACGAATTTGCATAATTTAGTTACTCAGGAGCATACTTTCCGATCTTAAATTCTTCTTGGACATCATCAGGCATTTGCTCTGCTGTCCACCATGAGGGCATAGTTTCATCATGGGGGAATGGTTCATCGGGTACAACTTTGTTACCGTCAGCATCATACTGAACCTTAGGTTGAGTCTCCTTCACATTCTTGATGTGCTTAAAGAACTCACCTTCTTCGTTCAGTGTACCATTCTTGATGTCATTATAGATCATCGAGAGTTGCATTCCAGGATCACCATATGCAACGATACGAAGAGTTTCAGCGTCGTGATGTACGAAGTCAGGAATCCACTCACCGAGTTCAAGTTTCCACATATTAGTGGCATCCTCGGGAATGTCCATCCACTTCATACCAGCGCCAGGACCCGTATAGATCTCAAACTCCTCGCCTTCTTCTACAACGTCTGTGATAAATCCGTCTGCGCGGACAAGTGCTCTTTTCATTGGTTTAATCGAATTCGTAGACTACAACAATACCCTGGCGACCGTCACCACCACGCTCGGAGTTACGACCAGAGGAACCGCCAGCACCGTAGGCAGCGTGCGCTCTGTGACGCTGTGCCCATTGTTGCTGTCTGTGAGAGGTCGGTGCTGAACCACCCCAGAAGGATGTTCCACCATGACCTAGACCAGGCGGGTTTCTGTGCCCTTGACCCGATCCACCATAGATTCTAACAGAACCTTGGTTGGGGTTGCCACCAGTAGCACCCTCGTGCTGCTGACGACGGTTTGCACCCTGTCCACCACCAGATGAACAGTAGTTACCAAAGGATGACGTGCCGCCGTTACCACCGCGACCTGAGTAACCAGTACCACCACCTCCACCACCAACGGTGACAGAAATAGAGTTAATGTTCTCTACGTTGACAATAGTTTCAGTGTGAGCACCAGCACCTGCTGCCTCACCATAACCTGAACCACCGCCACCGCCAGCAGTACACTTAACCCAGATACGCTTAATACCTGATGGTTTGTTCCATGTACTGTTGCCATTATACACTGAGATGGACTTAGGTCCACCACCAGATGTAACGCTTGCCCATGACATCGTGCTGCCATTAGTTGACAGATACTTACCAGATTGTCCCGAAACTGAGGGGATAACCTGTGCAGAACTACCAGCGATAGACCCGTTGATGATGATATTACCAACGGTGAGAGTACCGTTCACAGTAATAGAACCAGAACTGAGGTTGAGTCCACCAGAACCAGATAGGTCTCTAATTGAAGATACTTTAAGGGTACTCATTGATTACTTTGTCTCCTTCGTTGTTATTTATATTAAATGAATTCGTAGACTACGACGATGCCTTGACGACCGTCGCCACCACGTTCACTGTTCTTACCAGATGCAGCACCAGCGCCATATGCAGCGTGTGCTCTATGTCTTTGTGCCCACTGTTGTGATCTATGAGATGTTGGAGATGAACCACCCCAATATGAACAACCACCGTGTCCTAGACCTGGGGGATTTCTATGACCCTGGGAAGACCCTCCATAAATTCTAACTGAACCCTGGTTGGGATTTCCACCCGTTGCACCGTCATGTTGTTGCCTACGGTTTGCTCCTTGACCACCACCCGATGAACAGTAGTTACCAAATGATGACGTTCCACCATTGCCAGCGCGACCACTATAATTAGTCCCGCTACCACCACCACCGACTGTAACACTAATCGAGTTGATATTCTGGACATCTACAAAAGTCTCCGTATGAGCACCAGCAGCACCCGATTCACCGTATCCTGATCCACCGCCACCACCAGCAGTACACTTAACCCAGATACGTTTTACGTTAGAGGGTTTGTTCCATGTAGAGTTACCATTATATACAGAGATAGAGTTAGGAATACCTTGGTTACCGCCACCTTGTACCCATTGGAGTGAAGATCCATTGGTGGTGAGGAAAGCACCCGACTGTCCACTCTGATTAGGAATAATATATCCAGAAGAACCAGAGATATTTCCATTGACAACGATATTAGAAACCGTAAGAGTTCCGTTCGCAGTAATAGAACCACCCGAGAAGGTCATACCTCCTTGGTTCTGCAAATCTTTTATTTGTGCGACAGATAGTGTGGTCATTTGTGGTAAATCACTCCTTGTGGTTATTTATATCCTATCGGATCCATAATGTAGCGTGTGAGATGTAGTACGCCTCATCAGACTGTGCTTGGTTCAGATCAGTTCTCTGATAGATTCTGATTGAACTCGAATTGTGATCCTGCCAGTTTGAATCAAAGTCAACATAACCCATTGTGGGGTCGTTACTACCATTCCAAGGTTCGTATGAATAGTCTATACCATTAACAAAATTAATAGTGGCACCATATGATGTACTAGCATTATCTATATAGTTTCTATTCCAAGTTTTTCTCCAACTAGCATAGGTACGTGTACCTGAGTTAGATGCACCAGTAGTTATTCTGACTTCGTTATATTCATTATCCCAAGAGTCAACTAGGTGATACTTAGCAGTATATTTTATTTGTGTATGAGATGGTATTTGATTCAAAGTAAGTTCATATGTCCTAGGTGAACCACCCCAACCATGGACCCAAGAGTTACCAAAAGGTCCAAGTCTTGTCATGTTATAGATCTCACTGCTGTAATTCCAATTCGACATGAAATTACGAGCATCATTACCCTCTGTATACCAGATTCTCTCGCCAGCACCGCCTCCACCGAATAGAAGCATCTTGTGACATCCAATAGGCATGATTATGCAACCTCATACTGTGCCTGCGCCACAAATACATGCCAATCAGCACCTGCAACATACATGAAGCAGTTGTATATATCATAACCTGAACCATTACTGAATGCAGCAGGTCTAATCATAGTTGCTGTGGTTCCATTAACTTGGAATCCACTGATATAACCACTACCATTCTGTTGCTTCTTGATAATCTGACAGGTATAGATGAAACCTGACGCATTAGGTACGTTGTTAATGTTTACGGTGAAGTTACCGTTATATGCTGTTGGGTTCTCTGTTGAGAAAATAGTTGCTTGACTATGATCTAGTGTAACAGTACCACTCACAGAGAATGCTATGTGTCTCTCTTTGGTTTGTCCAAACTCAAATGTAGCACCAGGGACTACTCTCAGGTGACTATTGATAGCAGCATTATCAAAGTATCTGTAAGTACCAATATCCTCGTCAGAACCAATCAGTGTCCAAGTTGCACCATTCTCAATGGTAACTGTACGACCATTGACAATAGTAATCGGAGCAGCAGAGAAACCGTTAGTAAACTCTGCACCGTTATTGGCACTAGGTCCAATAGTAATATCTTCGTCAATCTGTGTGGCATTAGTTCTAATAATAGAATCTTCACCAAGTGAAGGTCCACCACCACCAACATCGTCCCAACCAGGAGTACCAGGACCAACAACATCAGGGAGATAACCCTGAATCATCTGTTCTGTACTGTTATAGACCAAAGTTCCAAGAGGAACAGTGCCTAATGCATTGACTTGTGTCTGATTAAGGATCGGCAGATTGATCTGTTCCGTAACCTGTAAAGCGGTGACAATCGCTCGGGTTGCGGCATCAATCTGATTACCTATAATTTTGGTGGTCATTTATTCTATTCGTAAGTGATTAGATAACGAGTTCACGAATATGGATTTTGTCACCAGTTGCAGGAGGTGTGGCAATAGAGAAGTCAACAGCATTACCTGTGACTGTATAGTCTGTGCCAGGGATCTGTGCAACACCATTAAGGAATACCATTACGGAGAAAGCATTATGTCCAGGTGAGATACCAAACGTTTGTGTAGAACCATCACCGTTGTATGTAACGCCGTTGTTACCGTTAGCAATACCAGTTGCTAATGAGTATTTATCAGCGCAACCATATTTACCAGTCACATCGATGTCTCCATCGAAGAATGTATTACCACTAACCTTCAATCTGTTAGAGGCATCAGGTGCCATACCAATACCATAATTAGTAACGCCACTGAATCTATTAGATGTGATCGGAGTAGTATCACTCAGACCAAACTTGTACCATGTACCAGCATCATAGATCCAACCAATAGATTGACCAGGTGCCCAATCAATGTTATAGCAAATATCACCACTGTTAAATGCAAGTCCTGATTGAAGATCAGGCAGACCTGCACCAGTTTCCTCAGCAAGGAATGTCTGTCTCAACACCGTACCATCATCGTTGGAGTATGTAAACTTCAACGACTGAATTTCATCCTGTGATGTAACTTTCTTCTGCATGGTGACAGGACCAGAGAAGACAGACTCCAACTGGTTAGATGCACCACCGATGACAGTTAGTTTATCAGTCAGCACCAACTCAGAGAATGTCTCAATAGTTGTACCTTCTTCACCCAACACATTCAACTGTGCAATATCTTCGTTAGTGATCTGACCCGTAACAGGGTTAATCACCTGGTTACCAACGAAGAGTTCACCGTCACTGTTTACACCAGAGTAGTATGCAACACCTGCTGCTTCTTTGAGTGACTGTGACAATCTAACCTGCTCAGGTGATAGAACCTCAACCTGAGTAGATGGGAATGCAGTTGAGTAGTTACCAGGACCGAAA